>JAESGD010000009.1_pt1 | contig 288377 bp, 250 predicted proteins | sample 9269581 | NCBI WGS metagenome assembly JAESGD01 (sample SAMN14515903, study PRJNA621661) | algae metagenome | isolation source: Cyanomargarita calcarea GSE-NOS-MK-12-04C and co-occurring heterotrophs from... | place: USA: Grand Staircase Escalante National Monument, Utah | collected 2007-12-30
ACCCGTTCCCATTCCGAACACGGCCGTGAAACGCCCCAGCGCCAATGGTACTTCGTCTCAAGACGCGGGAGAGTAGGTCGCTGCCAGGTCTGCTAATGGCAATGTTGTCGGGTTTTGCGAAAGCAAAGACCCCAATCTTCTCGATCACAACATCGGCCCAAGCCGAAACAACGGGCCGCATCAAGCGGCCCTTTTTGCTTGGTGGAATACGGATAAGTCCTACGACATTTTGCCTTCGGCAAAAGTCGGCTAGAGACGCAAACTCTTGCGAGTTTGCTCTGTCGCGATAAATCCATCAGGGATTTACGCTGGTAACGCGGGGTGGAGCAGCCCGGTAGCTCGTCAGGCTCATAACCTGAAGGCCGCAGGTTCAAATCCTGCCCCCGCAACCAAATACATCCAAAACAAATCTGCAACCGCCTCCACAAAATGGAGGCGGTTTTTGCGTTTGGGGCTCCCGCAAGCTTCCCGAGACCTTCTCGACTGACCTTCACCCTGCTCGGATCCCCAAAAACTGGTGGGACAGGGGGCTCAGGGCAGGAGGATTCAGATTCACAGTTTCTACTTATTTTTAGGCCTGAACGCCCCGGTCAGCACACTAGTCTCTGTATCTTTGGTTGTATCATTTTGAAACAGGATTGCTCAGCTTCGCGGTGGCGAGAGGAGTAACGCTTTGCGGCGCCGCTTTCTTTCAGATTGAAGGCCTACGCACCGAGGTCGAGATCCTAGCAATCTATAAGTGTTTGAAATGTGGGAGATCTCATGCCCTATGCGCTGCGATCAAGGGCTTTTCGGTGTCGTTGAGGTCCAGGTCGTATGACGCTTGTCCTAATCTCACACAACCAGTGCCTGCCAAAGATCAAAGGGAATTAAATCTCTGGTCAACCATGCCGCGACACCAGGATGCGCCCAAGGGTCGTCGCCGGGGTCATTAAGATAACAGTTACGTGAGTACGTTATGAAATACTAACTGGAGCTCTGGTTGCAGGGAGAGAATTATGGGCGTTACCCCGATGAAGGTCCTGAATGACGGCAGCCTTGCCGCGCACAGCGCGCCGCATGCAGTCGCTGTATGGCGCAGGCCGTCACTCATTCAAGGATTTCAATATCCGCAAGAGTTGGGGGAAACAGCGTGACAGAGAGCGCTCACGAACTGGCTACAGCTCCGCTTGAAGTTGGCAAGAACCTGACGATTGGGCATGCCGCGGCGCTGCGTGAATTGCTCCTCTCCGAACTTGAGGCACGACCTTTGTTGGAGATCGCGCTGCCGGAGGATGCGGAGATGGATCTCAGCTTCATTCAGGTGATGGAATCGGCGCGGCTTTCAGCTGCTCTTCAAGACAAGCAAATTTCAATGAGAACACCCGCTGGCGCCAATCTCATGCGTCTCCTGGAGCGGGCCGGCTTCACCACGGACATGTCATCCGAAAGCCGGGCGTTCTGGTTTCATGAGGGGGCAATCCAATGACTGCGCAGATCCTGACTGTTGACGATTCCGCAAGTATCCGCATGACGACGAAGATCGCCCTGACGAATGCCGGCTATCAGGTCACCGAGGCGGTCGATGGCCGCGACGGGCTGACCAAAGCCACATCCGGGGCTTTTGATCTGATCGTGACCGATCTCAACATGCCGAACATGAACGGCATCGAGATGATCAAGGCCCTTCGGGGTTCACCGAAGCATGCGGGAACGCCGATCATCTTTCTCACGACCGAGTCCGACGGTGAGATCAAGGCGCAGGCCAAGGCGGCCGGTGCGACAGGATGGATCACGAAGCCTTTCGATGCCGACCAGCTGGTGAAAATTGCCAGAAAGGTCCTTGGCCGATGAGTTCGCTCGACCCGGTTCAGGTTTTCCGCACCGAGGCGGTGGAATTGTTCGAACAGATCGAGCTGAACCTGCTCGACCTGAACAACGACCTCACCAATCAAGGACTGGTCGATGCCGTGTTCCGTGGGCTGCATACGCTCAAGGGTTCCGGGGCCATGTTTGGCTTCGACGCGCTTGCCGCCTTCACCCATCATTGTGAAACGGCCTTCGACGCCGTGCGCAAGGGCAGCGTTCCGGCAACACCGGCCCTCGTGTCGGCCGTGCTTGATGCTCAAAGCCATATGAAGGCTCTCATCGATCGGCCGCATGACGTTCAGCAGGAAGCGGGCGAAGAGCTGTTGGCCAAGCTTCAGGCCGCTATCGAGGGGGCTTCGGGTAACGGGACGTCCGGCAAGGAAGGATTGCAAAACGGGGCTTCCTGCCATGAGGCAACTGCCCCGTCTCCAGCACCCTCCGAGACCGGTTCCAAAAAGAACATCGGCTGGACTCTGAAGATCGGCCTGCCGCCTCGCGCCATGGTCAATGGAACCAATCCGCTTGGTTTGCTGGATGAACTGCGCGAACTCGGCGAATGCACCGTGATTGCCGATGCCAGTCACATCCCCGATCTTCCAGCGCTTGTGCCAACCGAAATCTATGTCAGCTGGACGGTGACCCTTCACGGGAATGTCCCCAAGTCTGCGATCGAAGACGTCTTCATCTTCGTGCTCGACGAGATGTCGCTCGAGATGACGGAGATGTTCGAGGCGGCGCCTGAAGCGACAGAGCCCGAAGCGCTGTCCGCCTCCGCAGCGCCGCAAGCGACGCCGGTTGCGATGCCGGAGACGCCGCCACAGGCAGCCGCAGCTCCGACCGCCAGCACCGATAACCGGAGCAGCAAACCGGCCGAGAGCGTGCGCGTGCCGGCTGAACGGCTTGATGAGCTGATGGATCGGGTCGGTGAGCTGGTGATTGCCCAGTCACGCCTTTCACAGCTCGCCAATGCCAGCGCGGATGTCATGCTTCGCTCGGTTTCCGAAGATGTCGAGCGCCTTTCCGGAGAACTGCGCGATACGATGATGGGTTTGCGAATGGTGCCGGTGGGCAGCCTATTTGCTCGCTTTCGCCGCCTCGTACACGACCTGTCGCGCGAGACTGGAAAGACGATCGAGCTCGAAACTCTCGGCGAAACAACCGAGGTCGACAAGACCGTCATCGAACGGCTTGCTGACCCGCTGGTTCATCTCGTTCGCAACTCCGTCGATCACGGCCTTGAGCCACCGCACGAACGACAGGCTGCCGGCAAGAGTGCTGCAGGAAAGGTGACCCTTTCTGCCCACCAGTCTGGCGGGCAGGTGATCATTGCCATCAAGGATGATGGCCGTGGCATCGACCGTGCCCGCGTCAGGGCAAAGGCGGAATCCACGGGATTGATCGCTCCGGGTCAGCCACTGACCGATCAGGAACTGATGCTGCTGATTTTTGAGCCGGGCTTTTCGACCGCAGCGCAGATCACCAGCCTTTCCGGACGCGGTGTCGGGATGGATGTGGTGAAGAAGACCGTGGAGACCCTGCGCGGCATCATCGATGTGAAGAGCGAGCCGGGCCAGGGGTCTGAAATTTCTCTGCGAATTCCGCTGACGCTCGCCATCATTGATGGGCTGCTGATCCGTGTCGGGTCGGGAAACTACGTTATTCCGCTTTCTGCCGTCGAGGAGTGCGTCGAACTCTCCCTCGAGGAAGATCAGCGCTCGCGGGGCCGCAGCTTCATCTCTCTGCGTGACAGCCTTGTGCCGTTCCTGAGGCTCAGGGAAGTCTTCAACACCTGTACGCCGCCGGACACCTACCAGAAGATGGTTGTGATCTCGACTGGCAACGAGCGCGTGGGGCTCGTCGTCGACCAGATTATTGGCGACCACCAGACGGTCATCAAGTCAATGTCGAAGCTGCATCATGACGTGTCGACCTTCTCCGGCGCCACGATCCTCGGTGACGGCAGCGTCGCCCTCATCCTCGATGTGGCACAGATCGTCAGCGCAGGGCAGCAACAGGAGGCGCAGTTGCGGGCAATAGCATGAACATCGTTGTCGACAGGAAGACCACAGGCAGCATCTGGAATGACGAGGACCTAGCCGTCCTGACCTTCAGCCTGAACGGTGAATTGTTCGCGATTGCGGCGACACTGGTGCGTGAAATCATCGACGTCGTTGCGGAAACCAGCGTCCCGGGCGCGCGCAACTTCGTCGGCAGCGTGATCAATTTCCGCGGCCGGGTCATCCCGCTGACCGACATCAGGCTCGCTTTCGGCATGGAAGCGACACAGACGACCATCGACAGCCGCATCATCGTCATCGAGATCGATATCGACGGAGAGCCGACCTTGCTCGGCGTGCGCACCGACAAGGTCCATGAAGTGACCTCGCTCCAACGCTCCCGGGGAGAGCCGCCGCCAAGCGTCGGAATGCGATGGCGCGCGGACTTCATCGAGTGCCTCGTGAAGCGCGACGGCGAGTTCGTCATCGTACCAAATCTTTTTGCAATCTATGCGCTTGGCCGCCCGCAAAGGCAATTCAACCAGTCCTGACCTCCCAGTTTCGCCCATCAGTGGCCAACCGAATGAATAGAAAGAGGAAATCCCGCATGTCCGTTCTAGATCAGATGAGGAAGACATCTCGCACGGCCTGGGCGATGGCTGAAATTCGCAGCCTGATGCAAGATATGGCCGCTGGAGACATCTCCGGCCGTGCCAACCTTCAGATGGCAACGGGTGAAGCGCATGAACTGCTGACAATGGTCAACGAACTGCTTGACCTGGCTACGGCGCCCGTCGCGGATCTGCGCAAGGCAATCGACGATGTCTCGGCCGCACATGAAAAGGGCGATATCGACGTGATCGTCCCGACGGCAGTGTTCAAGGGCGATGTCGCTGTGATTGCCCAGGAGGTGAATGACCTCGTAGGCAGCCATATCGCCGTGAAGAAGAAGGCAATGGCTGTTGTCAAGGAGTTCAGTGAGGGCAACTTCAACGCGCCGCTCGAACAACTGCCGGGCAAGAAGGCCTTTATCAACGATACGATCGAGACCCTGCGCGGGAACCTCAAGGGTCTGATCGCGGAAATGAACACGATGTCTGCCGAGCATGACAAAGGCGATATCGACGTCCTCGTTCCGGTCGAAAAGTTCAACGGTGACTTTGCCACCATGGCCATTGGCATCAACGACATGGTCGTCGGCCATATCGCCGTGAAGAAGAAGGCTATGGCTGTGGTCAAGGAGTTCGGCGAGGGCAACTTCAACGCGCCGCTCGAACAGCTTCCGGGCAAGAAGGCCTTTATCAACGACACGATCGAGACCCTGCGCGGCAACCTCAAGGGTCTGATCGCGGAAATGAACACGATGTCCGCCGAGCATGACAAAGGCGACATCGACGTCTTTGTACCTGTCGAGAAGTTCAATGGTGACTTTGCCACCATGGCCAGTGGCATCAACGAAATGGTCGCCGGCCATATCGCGGTGAAGAAGAAGGCAATGGCGGTGGTGAAAGAGTTCGGCGAGGGCAACTTCAACGCGCCGCTCGAACAGCTGCCCGGCAAGAAGGCCTTCATCAACGACACGATCGAGACGCTGCGCAGCAACCTCAAGGGTCTGATCGCGGAAATGAACAATATGTCCGCCGAGCATGACAAGGGCGATATCGACGTCTTCGTTCCGGTGGAGAAGTTCAACGGTGACTTTGCCAGCATGGCCAAGGGCATCAACGAAATGGTCGCCGGCCATATCGCCGTGAAGAAGAAGGCGATGGCGGTGGTGAAAGAGTTCGGCGAGGGCAACTTCCATGCGCAGTTGGAACAGCTGCCCGGCAAGAAGGCTTTCATCAACGACACGATCGACACGCTTCGCGCCAACTTCCGCGCCATCATCGCCGAGATCCAGCGCCTGATTGACGCCTCCACGGCCGGCAAGCTTAGCGAAAGAGGCGAGGCCAATCGTTTCGTCGGCGATTTCGCGGCCGTCGTTTCCGGCATCAACGGCATGCTCGATGCCATTCTTGTGCCTATCGCAGAAGGCAACCGCGTGCTTGGCAAGGTCGCGATCGGTGACCTTACCGAAGCCGTGAACATTGACTGTGAGGGCGACCATCAGAAGATGAAACATGCCGTCAATTCGCTGATCGATAGTCTGCGTGAAACGGCGGATGTGGCCAACCGGATTTCCAACGGAGACCTGACGGTTACGCGGCGACCACTGTCCGACAAGGATGTCCTCGGCCAGGCGCTGCTCGAAATGACGGAACGCCTTCGCAGCGTCGTCCGAGATGCACTCGCGGCCTCCGACAATGTCTCGCTGGGCAGCCAGCAACTGTCCGGCAGTTCTGAACAGTTGTCGCAGGGCGCCTCCGAACAGGCTGCTGCCACCGAACAGGCATCGGCTTCCATGGAAGAGATGGCTGCCAACATCAAGCAGAACGCCGACAACGCGTCGCAGACCGAAAAGATTGCCCGCCAGTCTTCGAAGGACGCCGAGGAATCGGGCGGCGCAGTCAACCGGGCAGTTGGTGCCATGCGCACGATCGCCGAGAAGATCTCGATCGTGCAGGAGATTGCCCGCCAGACCGATCTCCTGGCGCTGAATGCTGCGGTCGAGGCAGCGCGTGCCGGCGAACATGGCAAGGGCTTCGCCGTCGTGGCATCGGAAGTCCGCAAACTTGCCGAACGCAGTCAGGCTGCGGCTGCCGAAATCAGCACGCTTTCGAGTGAAACCGTCAGCGTGGCGACACAAGCGGGCGAAATGCTAAACAAGCTTGTGCCTGATATCCGCAAGACCGCGGAGCTGGTGTCAGAAATCTCTGCCGCCTGCCGCGAGCAGGATATTGGCGCCTCACAGATCAACGAGGCCATCCAGCAGCTCGACAAGGTGACGCAGCAGAATGCCGGAGCCTCCGAAGGCGTCTCGTCAACTTCGCTCGAACTGGCGTCCCAGGCCGAGGAATTGCAGGCTTCGATCTCATTCTTCCGCATCGACACTTCAGGGTCGGCGCGGCTCCACTCGCAGCCCCCCGTGCAACGCGCAAGCCAGACTGCATCGCGAAGCCCGGTCAAGCCGTCCAGATCCCACTCGTCCGGCACGGTCGCCGGCCAACAAGAGCGAGTGAAAGGATTTGCCCTCGACATGTCCATGGGTGCGCCGGACGACGAAGACAACGATTTCCGCCAGAGCGCCTGAGTAGCCTGCAATCAACTTGACCAAAGCTCGACGCGGTCAAACAACGAGGAGCATCAGTATCATGAACTTGCTCACACAAATCCGGAAGACATCTCGCGCCGAATGGGCGATTTCGGAGATCCAAGAACTCACGAAACGCCTTGCGGACGGTGATCTTTCTCACCGCGCACGCGAACAGGATGCGACGGGAGAGGCTCGTGACATGCTGATCGCCGTCAACGCTTTGCTTGATGTGGCCATGCGTCCGGTCGGCACGCTCCATTCGGCCATCGACCGGATGGCCTCGGAGCATGACAAAGGTGACATCGATGTGGTGCTGCCCGTTGATCGCTTTCACGGTGATCTGGCCACCATGGCCAATGGTATCAATGATTTGGTCGCCGCCCATATCGCGGTGAAGAAGAAGGCTATGGCTGTCGTTAAGGAGTTCAGCGAGGGCAATTTCAATGCGCCGCTCGAACAGCTTCCGGGCAAGAAGGCCTTCATCAATGATACGATCGAGACGCTGCGCGGCAACCTCAAGGGCCTGATCACCGAGATGAACACCATGTCGTCCGAGCACGACAAGGGGGATATCGACGTCTTCGTTCCGGCGGAGAAGTTCAACGGTGACTTTGCCACCATGGCCAGGGGCATCAACGACATGGTCGTCGGCCATATCGCCGTGAAGAAGAAGGCAATGGCGGTGGTCAAGGAGTTCAGTGAGGGCAATTTCAATGCGCCGCTCGAACAGCTGCCGGGCAAGAAGGCCTTTATCAACGACACGATCGAGACCCTGCGCGGCAACCTCAAGGGTCTGATCGCGGAAATGAACACGATGTCCACCGAGCATGACAAGGGCGATATCGACGTCTTTGTGCCTGTCGAAAAGTTCAAGGGTGACTTTGCCATAATGGCCAAGGGCATCAACGACATGGTCGCCGGCCATATCGCCGTGAAGAAGAAGGCGATGGCGGTGGTGAAAGAGTTCGGCGAGGGCAACTTCCATGCGCAGCTCGAACAGCTGCCGGGCAAGAAGGCTTTCATCAACGATACGATCAACACGCTTCGCGCCAACTTCCGCGCCATCATCGCCGAAATCCAGCGCCTGATTGATGCCTCCACGGCGGGCAGGCTTAGCGAAAGAGGCGAAGCCAATCGTTTCGTCGGCGATTTCGCGTCCGTCGTTTCCGGCATCAACGGTATGCTCGATGCCATCCTCGTGCCCATCGCAGAGGGCAACCGCGTGCTCAATCAGGTCTCATCGGGAAACCTTATGGAACGCGTCGAAATCGACTGCGAAGGTGATCATCAGGCCATGAAGTCGGCAATCAACTCGCTCGTCGATAACCTCACATCTTTCGCGACAACGGTCAGCGCTGCGGCCGATCAGGTCGCCAGTGGCAGCCACAATCTATCCTCGAGCAGCGAGCAGCTTTCGCAAGGGGCAAACGAGCAGGCTGCCGCGACTGAAGAGGCGTCTGCCTCGATGGAAGAGATGGCTGCCAACATCAAGCAGAACGCCGATAATGCATCGCAGACCGAAAAGATTGCCCGCCAGTCCTCTAGGGATGCCGAGGAATCGGGCGGTGCAGTCAACCGGGCGGTTGGCGCCATGCGCACGATTGCCCAGAAGATCTCCATCGTCCAGGAGATTGCCCGCCAGACCGATCTTCTGGCGCTGAATGCTGCCGTCGAGGCGGCGCGTGCCGGCGAACATGGCAAGGGCTTCGCCGTCGTGGCATCCGAAGTCCGCAAACTTGCCGAACGCAGCCAGGCTGCTGCTGCTGAAATCAGCACGCTTTCGAGTGAAACCGTCAGCGTGGCGACACAAGCTGGCGAAATGCTCAACAAGCTCGTGCCTGACATCCGCAAGACCGCGGAGCTGGTGTCGGAAATCTCTGCCGCCTGCCGCGAGCAGGATATCGGCGCCTCGCAGATCAACGAGGCTATTCAGCAGCTCGACAAGGTGACGCAGCAGAATGCCGGAGCCTCCGAGGCGATGTCCTCAACGTCTGAACAACTGTCGGCGCAGGCTGAGGAGATGCAGGAATCGATCAGCTTCTTCCGCATCGGGCAGGCCCCTGCCAGTCGCCCTCATCAATCCCCCAAACAGCATCGGAGTGCGGGATCGGCCGGTCGGCAAGGCACAAGCCCGTCGGCTATGTCAGCCAAGTCTGGTTCGGGCATGACGGTTGCGGCCCAGCAGGCCCGCGTCAACGGCTTCACGCTCGACATGTCGATGGGTGGACCTGATGAGGCCGACCGCGATTTCCGGGAGACCGCATGATGGCGCAGTCCGAGGCCCAGTTCGTTACCTTCGCCATGGGTGAAGAGATCTTTGCAGTTCCGGTCGAGGTGGTGCGTGAAATCCTCGACCACGAACATGCCTTCAAAATTCCGCAAGGCCCGGACTACCTCCTTGGCCTCAGGGATGTGCGCGGACAGGGCGTGCCGATCATCGATCTGCGCCGCCGTCTGGGTATGGCGGCGACGGTCCTGACCCACCACACGCGCGTGCTGGTGCTCGACATTCCCTGTAACGGGCGGGTGCTGACGCTTGGCATGATGGCAGACAAGGTCTTCGAGGTTACACCCTTCCGCTTGGATCAAATCGACAGTGCGCCGCAGATCGGGGTGCGCTGGGAGTCCGATTACATCCAGGGTGTCGTCCGGCGGACAAACGATTTCGTGGTCATTATCGATCTGCCCCGTCTCTTCGCCCACCAGGGTGAGGAGATCCAGCGCGCCAGCTTAGACGCGCGGCAGGTGGCATAACATCGTGTTCGCGGAACCCAACACTGCCACCCAGATCAATTTCGACGATCGCTTAAGCAGTCGCAATTTCAAGCGCCTGGCGAGCTATATCTACGACTATAGCGGGATCAAGATAACCGATGCGAAGGTGACCATGCTCGAAGGTCGCCTGCGGCGGCGACTCCGCGTGACCGGACATCAGAGCTTCGACAGATATTGTGAATACCTGTTCGATGAGGGAGGGATCGACAAGGAGGCCGTCGTCCTCATCGATGTGGTGACCACGAACAAGACGGACTTCTTCCGCGAGCCCAATCATTTCGAATTCATGTGCAGTCACATCCTGCCGGAACTCGCCCGGCGCGGAGGCCAGCCGATCAGGATATGGAGTTCGGCGTGCTCGATCGGTGCCGAACCCTATACGATCGCCATGCTGCTCGAGGAGTTCTCGACGCTGCATAACGGGCCCAACTATTTCATTCTCGCGACGGACCTCTCGACGGACGTGCTGGACAAGGCCCGGCGGGGCATCTTCAGCCAGGAGATGGTCGACCCGGTGCCTCCGGCCCTAGCCTCCAAATATGTCCGATATTCGAGAGATCCGGAACGGGCCCAGGTACGCATCGTTCCCAAGCTTAGGTCCCGGATTGGCTTTGCCCGTCTCAACCTTATGGATCCCACTTACGAGATCGGCGAAGCCGTGGATATGATCTTTTGCCGCAACGTCTTGATCTACTTTGACAAAGATACGCAGCTGCAGGTTCTGAACAAGCTCTGTAGCAAGCTTTCGGTCGGCGGCTACATGTTCATCGGACATTCGGAATCGATTTCCGGCATGAACCTGCCGCTGCGCCAGATTGCCAATACCGTCTTCAAGCGACTGTGAGAACGAGATGAAAAAGAAGATCCGTGTCCTGATCGTCGACGATTCCGCCAGCGTTCGCCAGACGCTGACGAACGTATTGCAGTCGGATCCCGATATCGAGGTGATCGGCACTGCTGGCGATCCCTTCATGGCTGCCAAGCGCATCCAGGAAGAAGTTCCGGATGTCATCACGCTCGATGTCGAGATGCCCCGCATGGATGGGATCACTTTCCTGCGTAAGCTCATGTCGCAAAAGCCGATCCCTGTGGTGATGTGTTCGTCACTGACGGAGGCCGGCACGGAGACACTGATGCAGGCGCTGGAAGCGGGCGCGGTTGACGTTGTCCTGAAGCCCAAGATCGGTGCCGCAGACTATCTTGCCGAACAGGCGACCCGGATCTGCGATGTCGTGAAGGCCGCATCCCATGCCCGCCCGGGTGTCAGGCGGCGCGGCCCTGGAAACGGATCATTGGAAGGCCCGGCAGAGAAGCTGACGGCAGATGCCGTTCTGCCGCCACCGTCGGGTCGGGCCATGGCCAAGACAACGGAAATGGTGGTTTGCGTTGGCGCTTCAACCGGGGGCACCGAGGCGCTGCGCGAGATGCTCGAAGCCCTGCCAGCCAATTCGCCCGGAATCGTTATCGTGCAGCACATGCCGGAGAAGTTTACCGCAGCCTTCGCACGGCGCCTCGACAGTCTTTGCGCGATGGAAGTGAAGGAAGCCGAAGACGGAGACACGGTGTTGCGCGGGCATGTTCTGATTGCGCCCGGTGGCGGCAGTCACACCGTTCTCGAACGGCAGGGCGCGCGGTATTACGTCTCCGTCCGGCAGGGGCCCCTCGTGTCCCGCCACAGGCCTTCGGTCGATGTGCTTTTCCGATCGGCTGCGCGCGCGGCCGGTGGCAATGCCATGGGCGTCATCATGACCGGCATGGGCGATGACGGTGCTCGCGGCCTGCTGGAAATGCACACCGCCGGTGCCTATACCGTTGCGCAGGATGAGGCGACCTCCGTCGTCTTCGGCATGCCGAAGGAAGCCATTGCCCATGGTGGCGTCGACCGCGTGGTGCCGCTTGGGTCGATCGCTGCCGAGATCATCGCCGCCGACAAACGGCGGTGATCGACCAGCCTGACGACCGGGCGGAAGACGAGCGCCAAAGGCTGCATTCAAGCTTAAATCGGGACTGGCGCTGCGTTTGCTCTGACCCGAGTTGCGTGTTCGCATGCGAGACGTGGTCTCCACCGAACCGGTCGGGCTTTCTCAGACCTTAACGGAAAAGCTCATGGGCATGCGCCCTCTCCCGAGCTAGGCGGCCTGGCGCGGATGCCATCCCCTTAGAAGAAGGCGTCGTCCAGATCGTCGTCACTGAGAGTGCCGCTTTCGGTGAGGGATGACGCAGGAAACTCGGTGCCCATGATCTGCGCATGCAGTTCCCGCTCGGCGACCATCGTATAAAGGCGGCCGATCTGGCTGCCGATCGCATCGAGAGCCTCTGTCGGCCCCTCTGCAGGCACGACGTCCTCAAGGATCTCCATCCGTGCCGCACAATCGCGAAGCACGTCGCCAAGCGCTTCGTTGAAATCCAGTCTCCTGAGGGAGCCGTTGATCTCGGTGAGTGCTGTCTGGCTTTGCTCGTTGAGTGCCGCCAGCTGGGTATCCATCCGGTCACCGGCCGCACGAAGATTGTCGCGCACCTGTTCCAGCTGTGCGTCGAGGCTGTCTTCACTCTCACCGTTCATCTGGCCGACGAGTTGTTGGGCGGCCGCTTCAAGACTGCGGAGCTCGGCAAGGATATCCTCGGCGGTCTCGTCGAGCCTGCCCGCGAAATGGCGAAGCTCGGCCGTGACGACATTGATGGCCTTGCCCTCTTCACCAATCCGGCTGCAGCGGAGATTGGTGTTGAGCGCAATGTAATTGATGTCGGTGCGGACAGCGCGGACAGTGCCGATGCCTTCGAGCAACTGACGGACGATATTTGCCGTATCAAGGCTCAGTCGGGATGCTTCCGCGCCGACGTGGTCCACCTCTCGGACGGCGGTGCGGGCACTGTCTATACCTGTCTCAAGCTGTCGAATGGCGTTGCTCTTTCCGCCCGAGGCACGTTCAGACATGGTGGCGCTTAGCGCTTCGATTTCCGCAAGTTCCGAGCGGAAGCTGGACACGGTCGCCACGATCTTACCGGTGTCGCGGTCGAAATCTTCGATCGTCTGTTCCAACTGCCGGTAGACAAGGCTGCGGATCATCAGGGTCAGCGACTGTCTCTGCGCCTCAGTCAGCGCATGTCCAGGTTCCGATGCGAGATAGTCCGACAGGATCTGCAGGCTGGACTGGCAATGCTCTATCCGTTGCCGCGTAATGTCGCCGACCTGCATGGAGGACAGAATTGCGCCGAGCTTCATCTGTATGCCACTGGCCACGGCGCGGACACTTGTCGCCCGCTCGACGAGAAGCCTGCGATAGTTGCCGAGATCCTCGGCGCCGGCCGAAAGGCTTCGGAGGATCTGTGGCACGGCGTCATCATAGCTCAAGACGATTTCGCGGCTTTTGCGGATCGCTGGCCCGAGGCCGCTTCCCAGCGACATGACCTTGCCGGCGAAATCGTCGACCTGCTCGGTGCCCTCCCGGATGCGTTCGAGGATTTCTTCGGCGAAGCCGGCAAAATCGGCAATGCTTGCTCCGGTAATCTTGGCCGTCAGGGCGAAAGTGCGCAGATATCGCAGCGTTTCCTGCATGAGATCGACATGGGGCTCGAGCGCCCGTTCGGCCCGCAGGATTTCCTGGAACCCCTCCTGTCGCCCCGCTTCTATCCTGGTCTGCTGGGAGAGGCGATCCATGGACGAGGTCAGCTTGGCCATCGTTTCAGTCGCGGTCTCCTCGTCAAGCGCGCCGTTGAGTTGATCCAGAGAAGCGATCAGGTTGTTCAAGACGTCGAGTATGGAGAGCAGTGCCGATCCACCGTCGAGGAACCGCTTCTCAATCAAAGAGCGCGCCGCCTCCATGCGATCGACATATTCCGCGTGCTCCGCCTGAGAAGCGCCTGCTGAAACGCTAGATGTCTTGAAAGCCGCTCCACCCATTTCCCGACCCATCGACCCGCCTGTTCAAGATCAGTTTATCCGTCATTCTCTGCCATCGTCCGCCGGACCAATCTGCGCGGAGTTTTACTGATGGGGGTACACTCTGGTAAGACAGCAGTTAATTCCATCAGAACGCGTGCATCATATCTGCGGCTTTAGTTAATTTAGCATCCACTTTGATACTGGTGGCGGTTTTTTGGGACGGCGGATCTAGAAAGATGTCGGCGGCTTCACTGCTCGTTCCGAGATTGGCGTGATCCTGGATGGTTGCCTGTCGCAAAGTCGGCGAGGAGGGCCATGAGGCTTTGACCCATTCTTCGCGATCGCAGCTCGCCGAGGGGCGGCATCGCCTTTACGGATATTGTTGATCGCCGCGATCTGCTGAGTGCGTGACTCGAGCGCTTCCGCGCCGCGATCATTGTCCATGTCCAAGTCTGCCGCAAAGGCGATATTGATGCCGGGTGTTGAGCATTGTTTGCACAAGGGACTGAACATCGGGCGCAGAATTCGCGCCCTCCGTTGCTACGACGGAAGCGGCGCATGATGCGCTTCAACGATCAAGTCGCCACTGAGTGAGACGCAGTGCCGGCATGCGTCAAATGAACTGGCCCGCACGGGACATCCTTCCCATGAAGGTTCCTACTAAGGCATGGGTATTCTTACGTTCGTAAGATTTTTGATGTTTTGCTCGTCGCTCGCGCCCATAGACACTGGCGCGGTTGGCAACACCTCAGCCGTCTCACGATCGACGGGTTCCGGTTGGATGACCACCCCCGTGGTCTTCGCGGGACTTGGATAGCCATAGGCGACGGCGGCGGCTGGGGCTGTTGTCGTCGAGCCTCTCAGCGACAGGCCGGTCAGCAAATCCGCGAGCACCTCCGGTCTGAGCGACGAATGGCAGTATCTAAGGCTGACCTCTGCCGGATGGTTGCGACCGAGGTCGACGTCGCGCTTGATGATCTGCCAGGCGTACACACAGCCGCCCTTGTCGCCCAGCTTGCCGGTCGCTGCGCCATAGGCGCCGTAGGCGTTTTGGCGGATCGCCGGATCGATGCTCATCGCGACACCCGGGAACTCGCTTCGCAGGGTTCGGTTGATCTCGGCACGGTCAGGCCCTTTCCGGAGGGTGGATCTTGAGGCTGTTGCGGTTGATATCGTCAGCGCGTTCTCGCCGGCAAGCGTGGTCGTGTTCGCCCAGACCAGAGTTTGCCTGGTCACGCCATCCGTGGATGTCTGGCGAAGACCGATCGGCATCTCGCCTAGCCCGGTTAGGGAAGCCGAGGCCAGATGAACGGGAAGTTCGCGGTTGCCCGTGGCGACTGGCATGCTGCCGGTCATGCCATCGAGGAAGGGATCCTCGACGGTGTTGCAGCCGTGCAGGCCAAGCAGTGCCAGGATCGCAAGGATGTTTGGCTTCACTGGTTGATCCCCATGCGTTCGTTGATGGCGGCGATGCCCCTGGTGTTCGCCGGGTCTGCCATGACCTGATTGAGCTGGGCGAAGATCGCGCGCGACTGCGCGAGATTGCCGAGATGATAGTGGCTCCAGGCACGCATCTGGCTGACCCCGACCGGCTCCGGCATGATCTGAAGGCGGGCGTTCAGCGCTTCGAGCGTAGCTCGGTACTGCTTGCGATCGAAGGAGGCGCGGGCCCGCTGCCAGAGAATTTCGGCGCGCAGTTCGCGGTCGCGCAGCGGCGTCAGGCTATGCTGCATCAGAAGGGCTTCCGCGTCGTCGGTCAGGTTGGCGCGGAGCAAGGTGAGGCCAAGGCCATAGGCGGCATCATCCGCCTTGCCGCCACCGCCTGCGAGGCCGGCTGTGAAGGCCTGGCGCGCCTCGGCGAGATGGTTGAGGCCGAGAAGACACCAGCCTTTGGCGACCTGTGCATCGGGGCGCAAGGCGCTGCTGGCTTCAAGCCGCCGTAGTTCGGAAACGCAGCCGCCGTAATCCTTCTTTTGCAGCCGTGACAGATAGCCTGCCTGGACGCTTGCGGGGGCCGAGACCGATTTACCGGTCCGCTGGCGCGGTTCGGCTGCCGATTTCAACTCGGCGAAAACCGACTGATAGGCTTCGCCATGCTTTTCGCGCAGGTCTGCCAGGGCCTTCTTCTCGCCGAGGCGCGTCAGGGTGAGCGCCAGCCCCTTCAGGCTGTCTGCCTCGGCCTTCCATTCGAAGGCCTTGGCGAACCAGGCGCGCGCCGGGTCGAACTGGCGTGAATTATAGGCGTACCAGCCAATGAGGCGGGCGTGATCGGAGGATTCCGTCTTCTGGATCGCCTCCGAATAGCGGGTTACGATCCGCTCATCGATATCGGTCTTGCCCTCACCCTTGAAGGGGAAGGACAGCTGATCGAGGAGGAAGGTGTCCTCTCCGGCGAGGAGGTCCAGGTGTGTGGTGACAAAGGCGTAGGCTTCCTCATCCTTCGACTGGTGGGCTAGACTGAGCGCCATGCCGCGCACGGCTTCCGGCGTCGCCTTGTTCTGCAGCATGCGCTGGAAGAAGTCTTCTGCCTGGTCCGGCTGCTCGGTCTTCAGCATGTACCAGCCCATGAGAGCGAGGTCTTCCTGCGCGTTCTTGGCCTCGGCAGTCGTCCTGACGGCCGCGACCACCTCGGGGGCTGGTTGCGGTGCGCCCGCAACGCCGGAGGCAAAGTCTCCCACTTCGCGACGCATGAGATCGAGGCTGAGCGACCGCATTGCGAGGGCGAGTTCGGGATCGGCAGAGAGCACACGCATGGCCTCGCGCAGATCGGCTGCCGGAATGTCCTCCATCGCCTTTTGCAGAGTGGTGAGCACCAGCTCATCGGCAAACGCCTTCTCCGGCGCCCGGAACAGGATGCCGCGATAGACTGCCGTCAGTCCCTCCTGCATCTCGTTTGCCCTGAAAGCGTCCATCATCATCCAGAGGAGGTCGATCTCGGTTTCCTGCGCCGGGTCGAGCTTTGCACCAAGACGAATGACGGTCACGAAGTCCTTCGCCTCGTTTGCCTGCGTCATGGCAAATCTCAGCTTGCGCCGCTCGAGCTTGCTGCGGAAATCTTCCGACGGCTCCCAGCCCGGATGGCTTGCGGCAATGCGGCTGATCTCCTGCTCGATGCCGGCATAGTCATCGCTCTCGTATAGCTGCCAGAGCGTGGTCTCGTCGACATGGTCGCCAGCAGCCGGAGCATAGAGGTCTGCCGGGGGCATGAAGCCCGGGAATTTCAGTTCCAGGCGGCGGGTTTCGGCTTCGACGCGTTCTGCCTCGCCATTGCGGGCATAGTAATAGAGCGCGGCCAGATCGACCGTGTCGGGCGCTGGCGTCGTCTGGGCATTCGCTTCACCAGTTTCTGTGCCGTTCGAAGGCTGTGCCATGGCGGTGGTCGCTTGCGGTATCAAAAGCGATGTCGCGCCAGCGGGCAGGGTGACGAACAGCGTGGCGAGGATGGTGCCGGCCGAGAGCCTTGTCTTGATCGTCTTCTTCATTCGACTGTCCTCACGCCCTTGCGCGGCACGACATAACCAACCCACCAGCCGAAGCCGCCCATCAGTGCGAGCACAAGGCCGACATAGATGATGAAGTTGTCGGAGAGCCAGGCCGCCGCGAGGCGTCTGAGATTGGCGGGGCTCGTGTCGGTGATCGGAAAGAAGCTGTAGCTTTCGGGATAGCGGTTCACGAGTTCGAGGTCCGAGCGGCGGATCACCGCTTCCCCTCCTTCGAGGGCCATCCAGGTTGCCGGCTTCGTGAGCGCTGCAACGCCCTGCTGAAGCATGGTTTCATCAGCCGCGTTGACATAGGTCCAGACTGCGGCGCTGTCCGCGGAGGCCACCTGCCGTACGCTGATCAGGCGGTCGCGCGGATCGATCTTGACGTCTTCACGACCGATGTCCTTGTAGGCCAGCCAGCGGTTGACGGTTGTCGAGACACGGGCAACCCAGTCCGAGGCGCGGCTCTTCAATGACAGCTGGTCGTGTTCAAGCCGCGTTTCGACCTGGAAAGCGTCGAGAAGGGCCTGCGAGTCCGACAACTGGTCGCCTGCCGTCACCGAAGCCGTGATCAGATCATCGGTCGCCGACGGCTGCAGGCGATCGCCCTTTTGGCCGGCAAGGGCGGCAAGCTCCAGCGGCTCACCGCCGGCGCCGACAATGAGGGCATTTGTCGTCTGGCGCGGGTCCGGGCGGCCGATCTTGAGTTCGGCCGGCAGCGGATGACCTGCCGACATGGCGAGCCGGGTCAGAAGGGTCAGTGCCGAGCCCAGCCGTGCGGGTGTCGCCGTATCGACATAGAGATCGAAGGCAGCAGAGCCCTTGAGGGGGAAGGAAGTGCCGGCAAAGGCTGCAAGGTCGGGAAGACGACCGGCGCGGGCCAGGGGCGGTATCGTCACCGTGGTTTCTTCGAGCAGCAGGAAACGAGACCGCGCTTCATCGCGCGCGGCCGGATCGCAGGTGAGATCCGAGGCGAGCGGCACTTCGGCCAGGACGCGAACATGGTTCACGCCGGGATGGAAGGCGCGCAGCGGAAGTTCCAGCGGCTTGTCCTTCAGCGTCGCGCCCTCGGGATCATAAAGCACCAGGCTTGCCACGGCGCGTTCGTTGACGCGGACCAGCAACTGCGTTCCGGGCGCGAGGCCTGGCGCGGTGGCGGCATTCAGATTGAGATCGACCGTCGCATAGTCGCCCGGATAGAAATCGGCGGGCATCACGACATCGAAGCTCGTCTGAAAAAGACGACCGGCGAAAGGCGTCGTCTGATAACCGACGCTCGACAGGGCATGTGTGCCCGGGCTCTCGCCTTCAATCCGCGTCTCGGTCATGGCAAGCTTGTTTGCGCGGATCAGCGGATGCAGGGGGCCGTTGACGGCGGCAAGCAGGAGCGACTGAAGTTCGCTCTTGTTCGAACCGCGCATGGTGACGATGTGGCGACCGTTTTCGCCTTGCCGGACGAAAAGGCCACGCGGTGCTGCAGTGAGCGCGTCGCGGGCGGGCTGCGGCAGCTTCGTGTCCGAGGGGTCGCCGAGATAAAGGTCGATGCCCGGTCCGCTGCCACTGACGTCGCCAACGGTGACGCTCAAATCCTCACGACCGAGCACGAGTGCCAGGGTCTGCACGAGAGACAGGCTGTCACGAAGTGTCGTCTGAGGCGCATCGTTTCCGGCAATCACGCGGATTTCCGTGGCGCCATCGCCATTTCGGCCAACCGACAGAAGGCTTGCGAGATCGCCGTCCTTCGGACGAGCGCTGGTCAGGAAGCCGCTGACCAGCGGATCGACCTGCGTCCACAATTCGTAGGTTGCCTGAACGCTGCAGTCGATGCGGTGGTGCTGTTTCGCCCGCAGACGGACCTGGTTCCAGCCGACGGTCAGATCCTTGGTGGCGACCGGAATGTCGTGGGTGGCCGGACCATTCGGCGAGCGGATCGGGAAGGCCGCGAGAGGCTTGCCGTTCAATTCGACGTCGAGCACGGTGTCATCGGGCATGACCGAGACGGCATTGGTGTAGCTCAGTCTGAGGATTCCGGCCGTCGTCACCTGATCCGCCGAGAGATAGAAGGTGAGTTCTCTCGCTGCGTCCTCACCTTCGAGACGCATGGCTGTTGCCGTCTGCCGGAAGGCGATCATCTGGCGCGGAACATCCAAGCTGGGTTGCGAGCTGGCCTGCCCCGCGCTTTCCACGGTTGCCGTGCCAAGGTCTGCGGGCACGAAGTCGCCAGCGCTGGACGCGTTTGCCGACAGGAAGATGAGGATCGCTGCCGCAGAGAGCGGGCGCAGGATGTCTAGGTTACGCATAGGCCGGTCCTCTCACGGCTGCCGGATAGGTCGCGCCGGGGTCCGAGGCGCAGCTTACAGGCTTGATGATCAGCGGCGCATCGGGATGCGAGACTTCCGTCGTTTCGCGGACCAGACGCAAGGCGTAGGTGAAGCCACGCAGTGTCTCGGTGATCGTCCAGAGGGCAAAGCGGAGGGTGCCGGTGAAGAAGCCCTTGTGCTTCTGCACACGGTTCCAGCGATCCTGCAGCGGCTGCTGTTCGCAATACATCATCTCGGCAATCGCGATGAAGGTGTCAGGCGTGCGCTCGGCAAAGGCAAATCCGAAGTTCGTCTCCTCCTGCCGGCGCAGCATGCTGCGGCAGACGAGTGGGACACGCATGCCGCGGCCGTGGCGGCGGATCTCGATGATGGCCTCTTCGCCCTTTTCCAGCCCGTTTACCGGTTGTCCGTCGATGAACTGCAGGGCCAGACCACCACTCGAAACATCAGCGATGATGACGGCATGGCTTGTGCCGCCGGCATGCAGGATCGCGTGACGCCGAACGCTGAGGCGCTGGTTGCGGCGACGCTCGCGCCGTTCCGAGACGGAGCCGAGGGCGGCGCCGGCAATACCCATGTTGATGATGTTCCAGCCGGCGACGATCAGCAGCAGTTCGGAGGGCATCGCTTCCGTCGTGTAGCGCCAGATCGCGTAGCAGGTGGCGGCAAAGAGCAGGAAGAAGATCAGGAAATAAGGGCGCGCCAGCGGCGAGAGCTTGCTCTCATCCAGCGTCTGTCCCTTCGAGGTAACGTTGAAGGTCGGCTTGCGCGGGTTCCTCACGACGCTCAGGATCGCGCCGAAGAGCATCACCGACTGCACATATTCGTAGAGCTCGGAGACCCACGGCCAGCGCACGCGCCCGAAGAGGTAGCTCTGCATGGCGAAGGACGAGATGAGATAGGTCACCGAGTAACAGATGAATTCGGTGATGTTGGCTTCGAAGATCTGCAACGAGAAGAAGATGTAGAGGAGCGGCGAGAACATGAAGGTCAGCCGCGTCAGCGGGAAAAGCCAGAACAGGTTGGTGCCGGCGTAGCAGATGCGCTGTGCCGTCGAGAGGCCGCGCTGCAGGAAGGGGCGGTTCAGCGTCAGGATCTGCAGCATGCCCTGGGCCCAGCGAACGCGCTGGCCGATGAAGGAGACGAGCGTTTCCGGCTGCAGGCCGGCGATCAGCGGCTTGTCAACATAAAGGCTGTGCCAGCCGCGGCAGTGAAGGGCCAGCGCGCTTTCGCAGTCTTCGGTGATCGACTGACCCGAGAAGCCGCCGGTTTCCTTGAGGGCCTTGCGGCGCAGAACGGCAGCAGAACCGCAGAAGAAGGATGCATTCCACTTGTCGAGGCCACGCTGGACGACGGAATAGAACATCTCGTTTTCCGACGGCATCTTGCCGAAGGTCTGGAGGTTCTTTTCGACCGGATCCGGATTGAGGAAGTAGTGGGGCGTCTGAACGAGGAAAAGCTTCTCGTCGTCCTTGAAGTGGCCCACCGTCTCATTGAGGAATTCGCGGACAGGCGCATGGTCGGCATCGAAGACGACGACCAGCTCGCTCTTCGAAATCGCGAGGCCCGCATTCAGATTGCCGGCCTTGGCATGGCTGTTCTCGGCACGGGCATGATAACGGACGCCGAGCGCTGCCGAAAGCGCCTGCAATTCTTCGCGGCGACGACGGGCAGCGATCGCGGCGCGCGGATCGGACTGGCTGCACTTGGCATCGGTGCCGCCATCGTCGAGCAGATAGACCGTCAGCTTGTCGGCCGGGTAGTTCATCGACTTGGCAGCGGCCAGCGTCAGCGCCAGGAGGTCGGCCGACTCGTTGTAGGACGGGACGAAGACATCGACGGTCGGCTTGTCGTCATCGGCCAGCTGCGGCGCCGGCTTGCGCTTAAGCGGATCCGCGACGATGAAGAAATTGATTGCCAGCATGATCAGGCAATACATTTCCGCCGCATAGAGGATGATGCCCGGGATGAAGTTCCAGGGCTCGTTGATATCAGGAAGCGTCTCGGTCGTGCGCCAGAACGCATAGCGCAGGGCGAGGACCGCAGAGAATACGAATGTCATCAGGCGGAATGTCTTGTTCTGCGGACGCATCATGAACAGGAGCATCAAGGCCAGAACGGCCAGGCTAAGCACCAGTTGCGCCTGGAGGCTGATCGGCAGCCACAGCAGAAACACACCAAAAAGGCCCGCAATGATTGCAGGCAACGCAGCGCACATCATGTGCAGAACCCCATCTTTCACCCACCCGCAGCTTCATCTGCGGTGATCCCCCAATAGGAATGCCCTGAAATTAGGGGGTGATTTCTTAGCAAATTGCTAAGAGATGAAGAGGGTCGGAGGGCCTAAATCCGGTCGGCGACGATTTTCCAGCTTGCTTAAGTGTCTGCTATAAAACACATTTTCAGTCAGCGAACTTCGCTTATTCGGCATATGCCGATGATCCAGTTCCTAAGCCTGATCTAATCGACATGGTTACCATCTCGTGAAATTGCGCATGAAGGGGCGTAAAACCGTGTCATTCAGGAGCGCTTGGTGAGGGAGCGGCCTATTCCTGGCCTTATGATGCGTAGGGGGAGTGCTTATCCAAGTGCACCAGTCGCTAGCACTGCCCCAAATCGCCACATTGCGTCAGGATTTGTGAAAGCAAGCATTGCTGCCACATGCCACAACCGAGCTCGCGTCGGCGAAACAAGACGGCTGCGTCAATGGTTTGCGTGCTTGACGGCACTTGTCAGCATATCGACAAACGCTGTCACCTTGGGAGGCCGAAAACGCGCTGCTGGATAGACCGTGTATATGCCGCCCGATGGCAGGTGCCACTCGGGCAAGACGTGTAGGAGGCCACCGTTCGACATGTCCGCAGCCGCCAGGAAGTCTGGCAAGACTGACAGTCCGCCGCCATGTTTCACAGCCTCCATGACCGCCGGCGTGGTGTTGATTGCGATGCCTGCCTTGAGCTGGACGGTGCGGATTTCTCGATCCTCATTGGTGAAGACCCACTCCAAGGACTCTCGGAGTGCGCTGTTGGCCACGAATGGCAGAGCCGGGAGTTCTGTTGGGTCTCGCAACTGCGCTAGCCGCTCCGCGAATTGAGGCGATCCGACCAGGAGTTGCCGGAAAGAGCCGATCCGTCGCGCCTGCAGGCTTGAATCGGCAAGCCATCCAACGCGAATGGCAAGATCCATGTTGTCGGCAATCAGATCGACCGCCTTGTCGCTGAGATTGAGTTCGACTTTGCATTCCGGGTAGCGCGCCGTGAATGCGGCAACGATCGGGACTATCACGGAGGTGCCATAGTCATAGGGTGCGGTCAGCTTGAGCAGTCCTTTCGGATCGGTCCTTGCCTCAGCCAGTTCGTTGAATGCGTCTTCCGTTTCCCGCAGGATCGAGACACAGCGGGCATGGAATATCCGGCCGGCCTCTGTTGGCTGAAGTCGACGCGTGGTGCGCATCAGCAGAGTGGTGCCGACGTCCTGCTCCAGTCTGGCAACCTGCTGGCTGACGACTGCCTTTGTGATGCCGAGATGTTCAGCCGCTTTTGTGAAGGAACCCGCGTCGATGACGGCGGCAAAGTAGACCAGTCGGTTGAGGTTCGTCACTTCCTGCATGTCGGCTCCTCTTTAGACTGTAAGCTTTTAGCATACATTCTGTCATTCTTGCCGGTCTTTTTGTTTCAATATGCGCATGCCATTTGTGCTTCACAAGGAGCAAGACATGAGCAGCAAAGTTCACATCACCTATCTCTTCGATCCCCTCTGCGGTTGGTGCTACGGCGCTTCCGGTATCCTGAAGCAGTTGTCTTCAAGGTCGGAGATGGACCTTACGCTTGCGCCTACGGGCTTGTTTTCCGGTCGTGGCGCAAGGCCAATGGACGCACAATTTGCTGCCTTTGCCTGGTCAAACGATCAGCGCATTGCGGCGCTCACAGGCCAGCGCTTCACCGAGGACTATCGCGCCCGGGTTCTTGGCAAGCAGGGCGGAGTGCTGGACTCTGCCCCGGCCATACTCGCGCTGACGGCCGTTGCCCTGACAGCGCCTGACGCGGAACTGGATGCGCTCCGGCTGATCCAGGAGGCGCGCTATGTCCATGGTCTCGACATTACGGATACCCCGGCACTCATCGAGATCCTCGGAGCGGGCGGTTTTGATTCCGCTGCCGCCCGTCTGGTGTCGCCGGACGAAGAACTGCTTGCGTCCAATCAGTCGCGGATTGCAGCCGCCCGTGGGCTCAAAGACGCGTTCCTGGTGGATGGGGTGCCGGCCCTGATCGTGGATGACGGGGAAAGCCGCCGTCACCTTTCCGCGAGCAGCCTGTTTGGTGATCCGGATCTGCTTTCGACGCTTCTTGTCACGAGACCTGCCATCGCCCCCGCCCGCTGAGGCGGTGGGTCGCAAATTGCCATCTTACCCACGCCCTCAAGCGGCAAGTGCCGGCTCCCGCTCCACCTGCCCAACCAACATAGGAGACAACCCATGTTCACCCGGAGAACAATCATGAAAACCACCGCCGCTGCTGGCGCTGCCGCAGTCTTTGCTCCCGCCGTCCTCGGCCACGCCGCTGGAAGCCTCACCTGGCAGCATTTCCCTGCCGGCCAGAACGGCTTCTTCCGCGCCCCCGTTCTGATCTCCGGAGCAGGCGAAGCTGTCCTGATCGATGGTGGCTTCACGCTCTCCGACGGCCAGGCTGTCGCCGACGCCATCAAGGCAACCGGCAAAAAGCTGACCACGATCTATGTCAGCCAGAGCGATCCGGATTATTACTTTGGTCTTGGGCCCATCAAGGCTGCCTTTCCCGATGCCAAGGTGATTGCCGCCACGGCCACCGTCTCTGCTATCAACGGCAATGTCGAAAAGAAGCTCGCAACCTGGGGACCCCAGCTCAAGGATAACGGCCCGCAGACCCTGAGCGATGTCGTCATCCCGGAGGCCTTTGACGGAAAGACGCTGTCGGTTGACGGTCAGACGATCGAGATCGTTGACGCGGACGGTCTGGCCAATCGTCGCTATCTCTTCGTGCCGTCTCTGAACGCGGTCTTCGGCGGCGTGATGATCTTCAATGGCGTTCACGTCTGGACTGCCGATACGAACAGCGCGGAAATGCGCGCCGCCTGGGTGACGACCCTCGACACCATCGCCGCACGCGCGCCGTCGATTGTCGTTGCCGGCCATATGACGCCGGATGCCAAAACCGATATCAGCGGCGTCGAGCATACCAAGGCCTATCTGCTCGTCTTCGAGGAAGAGCTGGCCAAGGCGAAGGACTCCGCTTCCCTCAAGGCAGCCATGGAGGCGCGCTTCCCGGGCCTTGGCATGGGCGTCGCGCTCGACATCGGCTCCAAGGTTGCAACCGGCGAAATGAAGTGGGGCTGATCGCCATGGGTGCCAATCTCGATCTGATCCGGGCCACCTATGAGGGCTCGTCGGAAGACAATGGCCGCAATCTGCTGGCAGCCCTTGCTCCCGATGCGACATGGACTGAGGCCGAGGGCTTTCCCTATGCCGGCACCTATGTCGGACCAGATGCCATTATTGCCGGTGTCTTCCATCGACTTGGCACCGAATGGATCGGCTACAAGGCCGAGGTGCACACATTCATGGAAGATGGCGACCGGGTGGCTGCCTTCGGGGTCTATCACGGCACCTACAAGGCGACTGGAAAGTCCATGACGGCGAGCTTCGCGCATCTCTACGAGATGAGGAACGGCAAGATCGCCAGCATGGTGCAGTTTGTCGACAGCCATATGGTCGTCCAGGCCTTGCATCGCGACTGACTTCGCCATTCGTCTCGGCACGGTTGATGACCGTGCCGAGGCTAGATCGTCACCGCTCTCGGGGAGCGCGCATTGAGCGAGCCAGCTAGCTCCGATTTTGCAGATCCGATCTTGTGAGGTCGCTGAGCGAAGGTCAGGAGCCCGGGTGGGCTCTGTCCCGGACGGTGTTGCCGATGGTGAGACCGATATCGATCAGGTCGACGGGCTCCTCTGAGCCAGGCTGCGCGGTCCTCAAAGCTGCTGTTGCTGCTCTGCGGCCCATCTCCAGGAGTGGCACTTCTATGGTTGTCAAACGTGTCGAAAGGGAGTGGGTCAGTGCGGTACCGTTGAACCCATTGACGGAGATTGTCTCGGGGACGGCGATTGCCGCTTCGAGCAGGAAGCGAAGGCCGCCAATTGCCATGGCATCGTTCAGATAGTGAATGGCTTGCGGGATTTCCGCCTGCTCGATGAGCCTTTTGGTCAGGATGTACCCCGTTTCCGCCGTGCGCGGCAGGGTCTGATCCGTCCATAGCTGCATGGTCGCACCATTTTCAGTCAGTGATCGCGAGTACCCGTCCAGCCTCAAAGCTGCGCACAGATCTCGGGTCAATTGAGATCCGACATAGGCGCAGCGAGTCAGGCCAGCCTCGAGGAATATCTCGGCCGCCAACCGACCCGCTCTCCGATGGGAGAGGCCAACGGTGGCATCAAGATCCGGATGGTCCCCATCCCACAAATGTATTGCCCGGACGCCGGACTGGCGCAGGAGCCGCGTCGTGCGTTCGTCGCGCGCCAACCCTCCCGTCAGGATCAGCGCCGCTGGTTTCATCGTCAGCATCATGTGCACGATACGAAGCTCGTTCTCCGGATCGAAGAAGCTCTCCCCGATGAAGGCCGTGTAGCCCTGGCCGTTTAGAACCTCATTTATCCCGGCCAGCACGCCGGCATAGACCTGGTCGCCAATGGAGGGGATGACGATGCCGATCAGCGAGCTCGTTTGTGAAGAGAGAGCTCCTGCCAGCCGGTTGGGAACATAGCCCAACTCTTCGGCGATTTGCGTCACGCGCGCCCGCGTTTCGGTCGCGATTCTGCCCGTTCCGCGCAAGACTTTTGAGACCGTCATGCTGCTGACGCCGGCGGCCTTGGCCACGTCGGCGATCGTGATCGTACGGGGGAAATGCGGGACTTGACTCATAGCAATGTTATCGATACCAATTTGGGTTAACGATAACCCATTGTCGGGTTTGACGCAACGAGTCTTCGGGGAGGAGGAACTCATGCGACGTCTATTTCAGGCGATCTGGTCGATGATCGACATTCTTATGGCGGTCATTCTCGCAGCCATGATCGCTCTTGTCTTTGCCAATGTGGTTCTGCGCTACGGCTTCTCGTCGGGCATACGACAGTCAGTCGAGTTGGCCCGATTGTGGTTCGTCTGGATCGTCATGCTGGGCGCTGCAGTCGTCTTGCGCCGTGGTGAGCATCTCGCCGTTGCCGAGTTTTCCGAAGCGATGATGCCGAGGGCTGTCCCGATCCTGCGCCGGCTTTGCTGGGTCGTGGTCATGGTTGCTGTCGGCATGCTGTTCATCGGCGCGCTGAATCAGACCATCGCGAACTGGAACAACCTGTCGCCTCTGACGGGGCTGCCGTCTGGTCTCTTTTACCTCGCCGGCGTCGTCTCGTCTGTTTTGATGGCCTCGATCGCCATCGTCCGCTTCATCGATCCGATGAGCATAGATGCTCGCATTCCGGAGGACACCAAGGAATGACTCTTATCCTGTTCCTCGGCGTTCTGTTCGTCGCGATCCTTGCGGGGCTTCCCGTCGCCTTTGCCCTCTTGCTTTCCGCCATGGCGCTCATGCTGCACCTCGGCACGTTTAGCCCCGATATCCTGGCGCAAGGGCTTATCAACGGCGTGGACAGCTTCCCGCTGCTCGCCATCCCATTCTTCCTCGTGGCTGGCGAAGTCATGTCAAAGGGTGGGCTTTCGGAGCGCATCGTCCGGCTCGCGATGACGCTTGTCGGCCACAAGCGCGGAGGCCTCGGTTACGTTGCCATTCTGACGGCGATCGTTCTGGCCGGACTGTCCGGATCAGCCGTTGCCGATGCGGCAGCCCTGGTGGCGATCCTTTATCCCATGATGCGCAAGGCCGGCTATCCGGAAGGTCGAAGCCTCGGCCTGCTCGCCTCGGGTGGCATCATCGCGCCGATCATTCCTCCGTCTCTACCGCTGATCCTGATCGGTGTTGCTGGCAATATCTCGATCGCCAAGCTGTTCATGGCCGGCATTGCGCCGGGCCTGATGATGGGCGTGACGCTGATGGTCGTCTGGTCCTACATCATGCGCAACGAACAGATCGAGACCCTTCCAAAGGCGAGTGGCAAGGAAAGGCTGGCAGCACTTAAGGACGGTATCTGGGCGCTGCTCCTGCCGGTGATCATCATCGGCGGCATTCGCTCCGGTGCCTTCACGCCGACCGAAGCTGCCGTGGTGGCCGCAGTCTATGCTATCATCGTGTCCACGGTCGTCTATCGCGCCCTGACCTGGAAGATCCTGCTCGAAGTGCTGGTGACGGCTGGTCGTTCGACGGCCATGGTGATGTTCCTGGTCGGTGCAGCGATGGTCGCCGCCTGGCTGATCACCGTCGCTCAGTTGCCGCAGCAACTGGCAGAGATGCTGCAACCCCTCATCGATAGTCCACGGCTGCTGATGTTCGTCATCATGCTGATTGTGCTGGCTGTCGGCATGGTGATGGACCTGTCTCCGACCGTGCTGATCCTGGTGCCGCTGTTCATGCCGGTGGTGAAGATGGCGGGCATCGATCCGGTCTATTTCGGGCTGATGTTCATCCTCAACTGCTCGATCGGCCTTCTGACACCCCCGGTCGGAACCGTTCTCAACGTCATCTGCGGGGTTGGACGCGTGCCGATGAGTGTGGCGGTGCGTGGCGTTGTGCCCTTCATCTTTGCCTATGCAGCGCTGCTCGGCCTTTTCATCATCTTTCCGCAACTCATTACCGTTCCCGCCAACTTCCTTGGCGGCTGAGACTTCACAACAGGGAGGAGCCTGAAATGAAAATCTTGAAAGTGTTTGGACTGGCAACCGCAATCGCCTTTACCGGCGTTTCCGCGCATGCCGAAACAGAGCTGAAACTTGCTCATGCCGCGCCTGATACCGATCTGCAGCAGACACTCTCCGTGTTCTTCAAGGAGCAGGTCGAGGCGCGTACGAACGGATCGGTCAAGGTCACCATCTTCCCCCAGGGGCAGCTCGGCAATGACCAGGCGATGATCGACGGTGCCCGCTCCGGCATCATCGATATCGTCATGACGGGTCTCAATAACCTGACGGGACTTGTGCCGGATGCCGGCGCCTTCGAACTGCCCTTCATGTTCCCCAACCGGGAACTTGCCTACAAGGTCCTCGATGGGGAAGTCGGGCAGGGTGTATCCGCTCAGTTTACCCAGCATGGTCTGAAAATGCTGGGCTATCCGGAAAACGGCTACCGCAACATGACCAACAATCGCGGTCCGATCCGCGTTCCGGCTGATGTCTCCGGGCTCAACATGCGCGTCAACAACTCCAAGGCCCTGAACGACATGTTCGCGGCACTCGGCGCCAATCCGACGCAGTTGCCTGTCGCCGAACTCTACACGGCGCTTGAGACGGGGGTGGTCGATGCCCAGGATCATCCGATTGGCATCGTCCTGTCCTTCAAGTTCAATGAAGTGCAGAAGTATCTGAGCATGACGCAGCATGCCTATTCGGCGCTGGCGCTCGCCATCAACGATGCCAAGTTCAGCGGCCTGACCGCCGACGAGCAGAAGGTGATCCTCGACGTGGCCGCCGAAGCCATCACCATGCAGCGCAAGCTGGCACAGGAGAAAGAGGCTTCGATGATCGCGGAGCTGAAGGCTGCCGGCATGGAGGTCAACACGGACGTAGATGCTGCTGCCTTCCAGGCCGCCGTCAAGCCGGTCTGGGATGGTTATACTGCGGCGAATGGCGACGCGGTCGTCAATGCGGTGCTGGCCACCCAGAAGTAACAGACTGAAAACTGGCGAAGAGAAAGGGCGCATAATCAGCGCCCTTTTTTCATGCCATTACGGGCTCGATTGGCGACGCATCAGGATGGGTTCCAGAGCAATGGTCGCGGGGCCTGCCTGCGTGCCATCGAGAACATCAAGGATGAGCTCGGCCGCGCGTTTGCCGATCTCGCGAGGCAGCGGGTTTATCGTGGTGAGCGACGGCACGCAGATCCCGGCTATCTCGTAGTCGCCGAAGCCGGCGACAGCGATCTGCCCGGGGACATTCACACCGCGCCTCTGGCACTCCGTCAGGGCGCCAAAGGCTGACAGGTCGGACACGCAGATGACGGCCTGTGTGTCCGGCAGCGTGTCCAACAGTCGGCCCATGGCGTCGGCGCCTTCCCGCATGGAGATGGGCGGTGTGCCTGCCGCGATCAGTCGATCGGGATCCAGACCGTGGGCCTGCATGGCCGCGATGAAGCCGGCCCGGCGATCCGTGCCACGGGTGTCGCGATCGGCATCGCCGCCGATGAAGGCAATCCTTGTGATCCCGATCGAGACGAAGTGATCGACCATGGAGCGAACTGCGGCCGCATTGGAAAAGCCGACGACATGGCCGACGGGATTGTCGGGCAGATCCCACGTCTCGATGACAGGTATGCCTGCGTTTTCCAAAAGACGTCGCGTCCGTGGGGTGTGACGCCCGCCCGTCACGACGATCGCTTCCGGGCGGCGGCGCAGCAGTTGTTCGACCAGCCGCTCTTCTTCATTGATGTCGTAGTCCGTATAGCCGAGCAGGATCTGCAGGCCGCGCTCCTTTAGCGCTTCCGACAGGCCCCGCACGGTATCGGCGAAGTTGGCATTGTTGATCGAGGGGATGGTTACGGCGACGAAATCCGTGCGCTGCGAGCGCAGGTTCGAGGCGGTGCTGTCGAAGACGTATCCGAGTTTGTCGGCGGCTTCGAGGATGGCGCTGCGCGTCGCATCGCTCACGGAGGCGTCACGTTTGAACGCCCGGCTCACCGTCATGGGCGAGACGCCCGCAAGGCGGGCGACATCGGCCATGGTCGGTGTTTTGCGGGGCGTGTTCATACCATTTTGTTATCGTTATCTCTGGCGAAAATCCAGTCTCTGCAGGGTTAGCTCACAGGGGCGCGTATTCATGCGCCGTTGTGACGTGATGGTGGATCGAGCCAGTGAAGAAGCGCGCCAGGACGGACTCGGTCGCGGCTCTCGCCTCGGTGCGAACGGGGCTGGCAAGGGCTGCGTCTACGCTTGGCAGGTCCGGATAGCTGATGGCGAGGATCATCGGATATTCCGGTGCGCCCTCATCGCGGCTTTCGGCGAAGGTGACGCGGACGGAGAGGGCGCCGGGGAACTGGCGCCACTTTGGCAGGATTTCGGCGAGGACCGCGGCGCGGAAAGCCTCCGTCTGTCCTTCATGGATCTTGCCATCGAACAATGCGTAGCGGGTGATCATGGGGCAATCTCCTTGTTGGGTCCCTTGAAATATTCCATCAGTGCAGCCTGATCCTCGCCGCCAAGGCCGGCGGCCGTCAGCATGCGGTGGACTTCGGCGCAAATCGCGGTCAGCGGCATCGAGGTGTGGGTGAGCCGTGCCAGATCCTGGGCGGCGTTCAGATCCTTGACCATGTTGTCGATGCGCCCAGTGCGGCGGTAATCCCTGCTGGCGAAGCGCGGCATGTATTCCTGCAGAAGTGCGCTGTCGGCGCGGCCACCTTTGAGCGCCTGCGGGATCTTCTCGACATCGACGCCGGCTGCTTCGGCAAGGGCGGTTGCCTCGGCCACAGCGAGGAAGCCGAGGCCGCAGAGCACCTGGTTTATCATCTTGGTGGTCTGTCCAGCACCCGGTCCGCCCATATGGGTCTGGTTGCCGGCGAGTTTCGACAGGATGGCTTGCGTTTCCTGCACATCGGTCGGTGCTCCACCCTGCATCAGGGTTAACTGTCCAATGGCTGCTTTCGGAATGCCGCCGGACAGAGGGCTGTCCACCCAGCGCAAGCCACGGGTCGCGCCTTCTGTCGCGAGCGCCTTGGTCGTCTCCGGATCGATCGAGGACATGTCGATGATCAGCGTGCCGGTGCGAGCGCCATCGGCAACGCCCTGTGGCCCGAAGACGGCTGCGCGGACGATGGCTGCTGAATTCAGCGAGAGGATCACGGCCTTTGCCTGGCTTGCCGCGTCTGCGGCGGACGAGGCCGCCACTGCGCCCTTGGCGACAAGGGCGGCGATTTTTTCGGGGTCACGATCGTAGACGATCAGATCCGTTCCCGTTTCGGCGAGGCGTGCGCCGATGGCGCCGCCCATGGCGCCGGCCCCGATCAGGCCGATCTTGTCTGTCATTGTGGGTTTCCTCCAAGATGGGACAGGACCTGTCCGACGATGGCGTCCATCGGTTGGTCGATTGTCACTTCGAGAGCCTCGTCCGGTCCCGGTCGCTCCAGGGTGGCGAACTGGCTGTCGAGCAGTGACAGGGGCATATAGTGGCCGGCGCGGGAGGCCATGCGGGACGCGATGAGATCTCGGTCTCCCGCCAGGTGGACAAACGTTACGGGGCCGCCAGATCCTGCGCGGATGCGGTCTCGGTAGCTGCGGCGCAGTGCCGAGCATCCGATTATCAGGGGTGCGTCACTCTTGAGCGTAGTGGCAATCCGATCGAGCCAAGGCCAGCGGTCGTCATCGTCAAGCGGAATAGCTGCCCGCATCTTCTCGACCGCCTCGGCGCTGTGGAGGTCGTCGCCGTCCCGGTAGGGAATGTCGAGCTGTTCTGACAGAGCGGCGCCGACGGTCGACTTGCCGCAGCCCGCGACGCCCATGATTACCAGACGCAAGCTCATAGCGATGCCGTGATCCCGCCGTCGACATAGAGGATATGTCCGTTGACGAAGCTGGATGCATCGGACGCGAGGAAGATGCAGGCACCCTGCAATTCCTCGACCTTGCCCCAGCGGCCAGCGGGCGTGCGTTTTTCCAGCCAGGCCGAGAAGGTCGGATCTGCGACGAGCGCAGCATTCAGTGGCGTGTCGAAATAGCCGGGTGCAATCGCATTGCAGTTCAGGCCGTGTTTTGCCCAGTCGGTCGCCATGCCCTTGGTCAGGTTGCCGACAGCGCCCTTGGTCGCTGTGTAAGGGGCAATCGAGGGGCGGGCGAGGGCAGTCTGGACGCTCGCGATATTGATGATCTTGCCGCGACCACGGCCGATCATGTGGCGAGCAACGGCCTGGCCGACATGGAAAACGCTGGCGATATTGGTCTGCAGCAGACGCTCAAAAGCGTCGGCGGGGAAGTCTTCGAGTGGCGCGCGATGCTGCATGCCGGCATTGTTGACGAGGATGTCGATTACCTTGCCGGATGCTTCATAGGCATCCACGGAAGCGCGGACAGCATGATGGTCTGTCGCGTCGAAGGCGAGCGTTTCAGCGCCCTCGATCCGTGCGGCTGCATCCTTGAGTTTCGTCGCGTCGCGACCGTTGAGGACGATGTCGGCGCCGGCTGCTCTCAAGCCCTCGGCCAGCGCAAATCCGATCCCTTGCGAAGATCCCGTGATCAGGGCGCGCTTGCCCTTCAGGTCGAACAGGTTCAGTGCCACACCTTACTCCTTTTAGTTTTCGCTCTCGACAAGCGGCGATTGGTTTGTATATGTTATCGATAACAATCGAAAGTCAAGCATTCTTGGGGAGACACCATGAGCAAGCCCGACATTCTTCAGATGGGACCCTATCCGGACTGGGACCAGGTGCCGCTGGAGCAGAATTTCCACATGCACCGGTATTTCGAGGCTGCCGACAAAGCCGGTTTCCTGGCCGAAGTCGGTCCGAAAATCCGGGGCATCGCAACTCGTGGCGAGCTTGGTGCAAATGCCGACATCATCGCTGCATGCCCCAATCTCGAAGTCATCTCGGTCTATGGCGTCGGCTTCGACGCGGTTGATCTTGGCGCCTGCCGGGAGCGCGGAATCCGCGTCACAAACACGCCCGACGTGCTGACCAACGATGTCGCCGATCTCGGTGTCGCGATGATGCTCGTCCAGTCGCGCGGGATGATCGGGGCTGAAACCTGGGTAAAGGACGGCTCCTGGGCGGCCAAGGGTCTTTATCCCTTGAAGCGCAGGGTCTGGGGACGCAGGGCAGGGGTGCTCGGTCTCGGGCGGATCGGCTTTGAGGTTGCCAAACGTCTCGCCGGCTTCGACATGGAAATCGCCTATAGCGATGTCTCGGCCAAGGATTTTGCCAAGGGCTGGGAATTCATCGCCGATCCGGTGGCGCTCGCTCAGCGCTCGGACTTCCTCTTCGTCACGCTGGCTGCTTCCGCTGCGACCCGGCATATCGTCGGTGCCAAGGTGATCGAGGCGTTGGGGCCCGAGGGCATGCTGATCAATATCAGCCGCGCCTCCAACATCGATGAGGAGGCGCTGCTCGAGGCTCTTGAGACCGGCAAACTCGGTTCGGCAGCGCTCGATGTCTTCGAGGGGGAACCGAACCTCAATGCACGCTTCCTCACCTTGCCGAACGTGCTCCTCCAGCCGCATCATGCCAGTGGAACGTTGGAAACCCGCCAGGCCATGGGCAAACTCGTCCGTGACAATCTCACCGCGCATTTTGCCGGTGAATCCCTCCTCACTCCGGTGCTCTGATGAAAGCCATCGTCATTCATGCCGCCCGTGATCTCCGGATTGAAGATCGTCCCGTTGAAGAACCCCAGGCAGGCCAGCTGCGACTGAGCCTTGCCACCGGCGGGATCTGCGGTTCGGACCTCCACTACTACAATCACGGCGGCTTCGGCGCGGTGCGGCTGAAGGAGCCCATGATCCTTGGCCATGAAGTCTCGGCCCTTGTTGAGGCCATCGGGCCCGGTGTCTCGGGCTTCGAGATCGGGCAGCTTGTGGCCGTTTCGCCCTCGCGGCCCTGCGGCCAGTGCCGCTACTGCGGCGAGGGACTGCAGAACCAGTGCCTCAACATGCGCTTCTACGGCAGTGCGATGCCCTTCCCGCATATTCAGGGCGCCTTCCGGGAAAGTCTGGTGGCAGAGGCGTATCAATGCGTCGACGCCACGGGGCTTTCTGCCGGCGAAGCGGCGATGGCGGAGCCGTTGGCGGTGACTTTGCATGCCACGATGCGGGCGGGTAGCCTGTTCGGCAAGCGTGTGCTGGTCACCGGCTGTGGACCGATTGGCGTCCTCTCCATTCTTTCGGCGCGCCGGGCCGGGGCAGCCGAGATCGTTGCCACCGACCTCTCTGATTTCACGCTGGCGCTGGCGGCGAAGGTCGGGGCTGACAGGGTGATCAACACGGCCAAGGAGCCGGATGCGCTCTCGGCCTATGCCGGCGACAAGGGCACATTCGATGTGCTCTATGAGTGCACAGGTGTCGCCGCAGCATTGGCCGGCGCCATTCCGGCGCTCAGGCCGCGGGGCATCATCCTGCAGCTTGGACTGGGAGGCGATATGACGCTGCCGATGATGGCGATCACGGCCAAGGAGCTCGAACTGAGAGGCTCCTTCCGGTTCCATCAGGAATTTGCCATCGGTGTCGAATTGATGCGCAAAGGGTTGATCGACGTAAAGCCGCTGATCACGCATACGGTGTCGCTGGCAGAAGCCGAGAAGGGCTTTCTACTCGCTTCGGATCGAAGCCAGGCAATGAAGGCGCAGATCGCGTTTTCCGCCTGAGTGGCGCGAGGGTTCAGGGAGGAGTTTCATTCATGTCGTTTTTCGAAGTCATCGATCCGATCTTCGCCACCTATGTGCTCGGCAATGCACCGGTCAAGCGGCTGGCGACCGGGTTTGACTGGACGGAAGGGCCGGTATGGTTCGGCGATGCCGGCTGCCTCCTGTTTTCCGACATTCCCAACAACCGCATCGTCCGCTGGAGCGAGGATGGCGTGACCACCTATCGCCAGCCGTCGAACTATGCGAACGGCCATACAAGGGATCGGCAGGGTCGGCTCGTCAGCTGCGAGCATGGAACGCGCCGGGTGACGCGGACCGAATGGGACGGATCAATCACGGTCATCGCCGACAGCTATCAAGGCAAGCGGCTCAATAGTCCGAACGATGTGATTGTCGCTCCCGACGGTGCGATCTGGTTCAGCGATCCGCATTACGGGATCATGACCGACTACGAGGGCGCGAAAGCGGAGCAGAAGCTGCCCTGCACGGTCTACCGGGTGTCGGCCGATGGCGGCATAGAGGCTGTGATCACCGACATGCAGGGACCGAACGGCCTCGCCTTCAGCCCGGATGGCAGCCGTCTCTATGTGGCGGATACAGGGCGGATGTTCTCCGCCGATCCGCGGCACATCCGGGTGTTCGACATGGTCGATGGGCGGCCTTCCAATGGGCGGATCTTCCATGTGATCACGCCTGGCTGCGCCGATGGCATGCGGGTCGATAGCGACGGGAACCTTTGGTCGTCGGCGGGAGATGGCGTGCACTGCATCGCGCCTGATGGCCATCTGATGGGCAAGATCCTCGTGCCGGAAATGGTGTCGAATATCTGCTTCGGTGGCCACTCGAAGCACCGGCTGTTCATCACGGCGACCACGAGTGTCTATTCGGTGGTGCTGAATAGACGCGGTATCCAGACTCCTTAAGGCCGTTGTCGTGCCTCAAACCGTTTCGCCGGGCACTAGTCGTGTAGGGACGAAGGTGACGGTCTGGACGGGCTCGCCCTTTAGCTTTGCGACAAGCGCTTCGGCGGCTGCCTTGCCGATACTGGTCGTTGGCACGACGGTCGTCGTCAAACGCTTCTGCAGGATGGACGCCGCCTCCATCCCACCCCATCCGGCGATGCCGATGTCCTCGGGCACGCTCAAGCCGCGTGACTGGCAGAAGGCAAGACCGCCGATCGCCATCTCGTCATTGTGGAAATAGACGACATCGAAGTCGTTTTTCCGGCTGAGCAGGGTCTCCAGGCCATAGTAGCCGGCATAGAAGCCCGGCGCGTCGTGCAGCATTTCGGCATCGACGAGCGGATGGCCGGCACGGGCGAGAGCGTCGCGGAACCCTTCGAACCGCGCTTGTCCCATCACGTCAGAGCGGGCGAGTGCGCCGACATAACCGGCCTTGCGACGGCCACGCGCGAGAAGATGCCGGGCCATTTCGGCGCCGCAATCGGCATGGGAAAAACCGACGGCCATATCGATCGGGCTGGTCGTCAGGTCCCAGATTTCGACGACCGGGACGGCCGCACTTTTGAGCAGCTCGATCGTGCCCGGTGTGTGATGGCGACCGGAGAGAATGAGGCCTGCCGGACGCCAGCTGACCACTTGCCGGATCCAGGCCTCCTCCTCGATCATCGAATGATCGTTGGCGCCGATGATCAGCTGATAGCCGAGACGTCCAAGCGCCCGGTCGACGCCATCCAGCACATGGCCGAACAGGCCCGATGTCAGACGCGGGACGCACATGCCGACCAGCGTTTCTGCCTGGTCCGAGCCGAAGGCGGCGGCCAGCCGGTTCGGGACATAGCCCAGTTGTGCAGCGATCTCCATGACCTTCCGGCGCGTCTGGTCGGAGAAGCCGGAGCCGTCGCGCAGGACGCGGCTGACCGTCATCTTCGATACGCCAGCGGCACGGGCGATGTCTTCGAGATTTGCCTTCATCGGGGCTTCTGCCCCAACGATACAGGGCGGTGAACACGCGGCATGTTATCGATAACTTTTTTCTTGACTCGGCAAATGATGCAAGTACGTTAGTTACGTTACCGGTAAACCTGACGCAAGATCTGGATCCGGCATGGGAGGAGACATAGTATGCAACCGTCCGCAGACGGCCTGCTTTTCGATCGAATCGTGAAATCCTTTGGTGGCACGCAGGCCCTCAAAGGTGTTTCGCTGAAGGTCGAGCGTGGCGAAATCGTCGCCCTGCTCGGCGAGAACGGAGCCGGCAAATCGACGCTCATCAAGGTCCTCGGCGGCATCCACCGCCCCGACGAGGGCGGCGTCTTCATCGATGGCGTGCCTTACGCCCATGAGGCCGGCAAGGCCGGTGGCCAGAAGGTCGCCTTCATCCACCAGGATCTCGGTCTGATCGAGTGGATGAGTGTTGCCGAAAACATTGCACTGTCGCTTGGCTATGTGAAGAAGGGCCGCCGGATCGATTGGTCCGCGACCGAGGCTCTGGCCGACAAGGCACTGGCATTGGTCGAGGCCGACTTTTCAGCGACTGCGCGGGTTTCCAGTCTCACCCGTACGCAAAAGTCTCTGGTCGCCATTGCCCGGGCGCTGGCCGCTGATTGCGACTATCTCGTGCTCGACGAGCCGACCGCAAGCTTGCCCGCCGATGAGGTGGAGCGGCTGTTCGCCGCCCTTCGCCCGCTGAAGGCGCGTGGCGTCGGCATGATCTATGTCAGCCACCGGCTGGATGAGATTTTCCGCATCGCCGATCGGGTCGCCGTCCTGCGCGACGGACAGATGGTCGGGATGCGCTCCATCGAACACACGACGCCGGAGGAGCTGGTCGGTCTGATCGTGGGCAGAAAGGCGCGCGAAATTGCCCGGCCTGCCATTCTCGAGGGACCGGCGATCCTCAAAGTCTCAGGTCTCGCAACCGGTGCTGTCGGCCCTGTCAGCTTCGAGATCAAGCGCGGCGAACTGCTTGGTCTCGCGGGCCTTCGCGGTGCCGGTCACGAGGATGTCGGCCGAGCCCTCTTTGGTCTCATCCCGCATGCCGGCAAGATTGCGTTGAACGGCGTTGCACCGGACTTGAAGGACGCCGGTGCGGCGATGCGCTCTGGAATCGGTCTCGTGGCACGCGATCGGGTCGCCGAAAGTGTCGCGCCCGGCCTCTCCATCCGAGAAAACGCGTTTCTTAATCCGTCGGCCACGGGGCGACGCCTTCTAAGCCTGCTGTCGCCGAAGGCGGAAGATGAACTTGCCCATGAACTCGGCCGTCGTGTGGGCTTGTCACCCAATGATCCGACGCTCGCCATCGAGGCGCTCTCGGGTGGCAATCAGCAGAAGGTGGTTGTCGGCCGCTGGCTTGATTCCGGTCGCCGCCTGCTGATTGCGGAAGATCCGACCGCCGGCGTCGATGTTGGGGCCAAGGCCGAGATCTACCATCTTCTCTACCAGGCTCTCGCAAGCGGCATGGGCGTCCTCGTGGTGTCCACCGATTTCGAAGAGACCGCAAATATCTGCCACCGTGCCATCGTTTTCAGCCGCGGCCTGCCCGTGGCCGAGCTGAGTGGCGTTGAACTGTCAACCGAATCCCTGATCCAGGCCGCATCGGCCGGTGAAGCCGCCTGAGGACCGCCATGCCCGGTATCCAATCCAACGCCGTCGAACCCACCAAGGACGAATTGCGGGGTCTGTCCCCCGGTCGCAAGATCGTGCGCCTCGCGCCGACCTATGGTCTCGTCATCCTGATGTTCGGCCTGATCCTGCTGTTCTCGATCCTGCTGCCGACCACATTCCCGACAATGCTGAATGTCAGGGCCATCCTGTCCGACAAGGCGATCATTGCGCTTCTGTCGCTCGCGGCGATGATCCCGATGGTCGCCGGCCGTATCGATCTGACGGTCGGCTACGGCATCGTGCTCTGGCATATTCTGGCGATCAGCCTGCAGACGCTCTACGGCTTCCCCTGGCCGGTGGCCGTGGCCATCGTGCTGGTGCTCGGTGTCGTGATCGGCGCACTCAATGGTCTCCTTGTCGAGGTCGCGCGGATCGACAGCTTCATCGCAACCCTTGGCACCGGCACGATCCTGTACGCCCTCGCACTCTGGCATACCGGTGGCCGCCAGATGGTCGGCGCGCTTCCAGATGCGTTCTATGCGATCAACGGCACCTTCGTTTTCGGACTGCCGATCACCGCGATCTACGTGCTCGTCATCACGGTCGTGCTCTGGGTCGCGCTCGAATACACGCCGATCGGCCGGTACCTCTATGCGATCGGCGCCAATCAGCGGGCTGCCGAACTCAACGGTATTCCGACGCGCAAGTTCGTTATCGGCGCGTTTGTGACATCCGGCCTGATGACGGCACTTGCCGGCGTGCTGCTCGCCTCGAAACTGCGCATCGGCCAGGCCTCGGTCGGTCTGGAATTCCTGCTGCCGGCGCTTGTCGGCGCCTTCCTCGGCTCCACCACCATCAAACCCGGACGCGTCAATGTCTGGGGCACCATCGTCGGCGTGATGATCCTCGCCGTCGGTATTTCCGGCATCCAGCAGTTCGGCGGTAGCTTCTGGGTCGAGCCTCTGTTCAACGGCACGACCTTGCTGATCGCCATCGGGATCGCCGGTTACGCGCAAAGAAAGAAAGGCGCGAAGTCCAAATAAGTGCATTCAGCTACTTTGGGAGGAAACCATGCTGAAGAGAGCCCTAGCCGTATCAATCCTGGCGCTGACGGCCGCCATGCCTGCCCATGCCGACGCGATTTCGGACGCGATGGCAGAAGTCCAGAAATATGCCGGTGAAAAGACCAAGTGGGATGGCCCGACCAGCGGCCCGACCGCGGCCGCTGCCAAGAAGGTCGTCGTGCTTGCAGCCGACATGAAGAATGGCGGTATTCTCGGCGTCACCAACGGCATCCAGGAAGCTGCCGCCAAGATCGGTTGGGAGGTTACCGTTCTTGATGGCGCTGGTTCCGTGCAGAGCCGCGCCGGCGCCTTTGGCCAGGCGCTTGCGCTGAAGCCAGATGGCATCATCATCAATGGTTTCGATGCCGTCGAGCAGCAGGCCGCCTTGAAGCAGGCCTGCGATGCCGGCATCCCGATGGTGAGCTGGCATGCCGGCCCGGTCATCGGCCCTGATCCGGCCAATTGCCTGTTCGCCAATGTCTCGACCGATGCGATGGAAGTCTCGGCCGCTGCCGGTAAATGGGCCTTTGCGGACGCCGGTGGCAAGCCGGGCGTCGTGATCTTCACGGACTCGACCTATGCAATCGCCATTGCCAAGGCCGACAAGATCAAGGAGACGATCGAGAAGCTTGGCGGTACGGTGCTCGAATATGTCGACACCCCGATTGCCGACACCTCGAACCGCATGCCGACGCTGACGACCTCGCTTCTGCAGAAGTATGGTGCAAGCTGGACGCATGCACTTGCGATCAACGACATCTACTTCGACTTCATGGGGCCGAGCCTGGCTGCAGCCGGCATTGCCGGTGACGGCGCGCCGAAGGCGGTTGCTGCTGGTGACGGCTCGGAGTCTGCCTATCAGCGTATTCGTTCCGGCCAGTATCAGGCCGTGACGGTCGCCGAGCCCCTCAACCTGCAGGGCTGGCAGCTGATCGACGAGCTGAACCGTGCCGTCAGCAAGGTCGAATGGTCGGGCTACACCTCGCCGCTGCATGTCGTCACCAAGGCGAACATCAGCTCGGATGGTGGTGACAAGAACATCTTCGATCCGGGCAATGGTTATCGCGACCAGTATGCTAAGATCTGGGGCAAATAAGGCTTGCTCCTTCGCGGCCGGTGCAAACTCCTCCGCGCCGGCCGCGATTACTTCACAATGAGATAGGGAATGAGCCCATGAGCAGCTTCTTTGAGCCTTCGGCGCAACTGACGGACAAGGGCGTGCTCGCCATGCTACAGGCGTCGATCGATACGGCCTCGGCGATGGGCCAGCCGCAATGCATCGTTGTCGTCGACCAGAGCGGCGTCGTGCTCGGCTCCTTTCGGATGAAGGGGGCGCGCTTTCTTTCCTTGAAGAGTGCTCTTGCCAAGGCTCGGACCGCTGCGTCCATCAATGCACCTTCGACGGCTATTCCAGAACAGGCCCGTCTTCTGATTTCTGGTGCGACCCAGGGCGAGGTGACAGGACTGAAGGGTGGCCTGCCCATCCGTTTTGGCGGGGTTCTCGTCGGCGGTATCGGCGTTGGTTCGGGGAGTGGCGATCAGGACGAGGATGTGGCACGTGCAGCGCTCAACGCTATCGGTGCTGATGCAAACACGCCGTAATTTGGCTTCGCGATCGACTGCAAAATACGATGCCGCTTCTCCACGTTCGCCGGGTCGAACGGCGCCTTCAGCTTCGCTTCAAACTCCGCCACCGGCTCCTCGGTGTTGAAGTGAATTGTCGATGGCTTGAAGCCTTTTCCAATGCGTTCTAGGGTCCGCCCCGTCTGAGACAGCAATGTAGCAGGGGGTGCCAGGAGGGGCGTGGTCAAGATGAATTGTATATGGCGGACGGCCGTGGTTGCACTGTTGCTGACTGGGCAGGCGGTTGAGAGTGTTTCCGCTGCAGAGGGAAGTTGCCTTCGTGGCGTAAACCTTGCGGGAGCCGAGTTCGGCACGCTGCCTGGGGAATTCGGGAAAGATTACACCTATCCATCTGCCAAAACGGTCGATTATTTCGCTGCAAAGGGTTTCAACACTGTCCGGCTTCCCTTCCTTTGGGAGCGTCTTCAGCCCGCGCTTTTCGGCGACTTTTCTGCGGATGAGCTGACGCGGCTCAAGGATATGGTGGTGTCCATGCGGAACAAGGATATCGTCGTCATCCTCGACCCGCACAATTATGCCCGTTATCAAGGTCAGCTGATCGGCTCACCCGATGTTCCGCCGGGGGGCTTCTCCGATCTGTGGCGGCGGCTCGCGCAGGAGTTCGGACAAGATCCTGGTGTCATCTTTGCGCTGATGAACGAGCCCTACGATATCTCCGCGGTCAGCTGGCTTGCCATCGCAAACGAGGCGATTGCCGGCATCCGCACTGTCTCGAACCGCAATCTCGTAATGGTACCCGGCACTGCCTGGACGGGCGCGCATAGCTGGGGGGCGGACTGGTATGGTGGCTCGAACGCGTCCGTGATGGCCGGTGTGCGAGACCCCGCCAACCATTTTGTCTATGAGTTCCACCAGTATTTCGATGGCGATTTTTCCGGAAAGAAGGACAGCTGCCTACGCGCCCAAGAGGCGATCGCGTCCGTCGGCGAAGTTGCCAACTGGTTGCGGAGCACCGGAGCAAAAGGGTTTCTCGGCGAGTTCGGCGTCACACGAGAACCGTCCTGCATTGCGGCGGCTGCCGCCATGACGGAAGCCGTTGACGCCAATCGGGATGTGTTCATTGGCTGGGCCTATTGGGCGGGCGGCGACTGGTGGCCAAAGGAGGAGGCACTCAACATCCAGCCAGTCGATGGCGTGGATCGGCCTCAGATGGAGGGACTCGTCGCGGCGCTGGCGAGACCAATGCCCATCGGTCAGTGTAACTTTCTGGATCGATGAGGTCATAAAGTCCTGGCCGTGGTCAACGAAAGGCGGCCAGTTGGGGCTTAGAGGCTGCAGTTGCCCCAGTTTCTGGCAGCGCCTCACGAGAGCGTAGGCTCATGCAACATCTTGTCTCTGACCTCACGCCGTCGGTAAACAGCAGGCCCCTACGGCTCAGATCTCTTCCATCATCGCCCGCTCGACGTTGGTCTGGCGATATTGCGATGGCGGTCGCCCATAGCGATTGATGAACAGCTGACGCATGTTCGTCTGACTTCCGAGCCCAGCCAGACGGGCGATGTCCTTTATCTTTCGCTCCCCGGCCACCAGCATTTCACAGGCGTAGCGCAGCCTGACCGACAACACGAATTCGCCGATCGTCTGTCCGGTCTTCTGCTTGAATGCGCGCGAGAGGGTTTTCTCGCTCATTGCGACCATGTCTGCCAGCTTGCCAACACTGAGATCCGCGGACGGGTTGGCCGTGACCCATTCCTGCAGGCGTTCGATGGGGCTTCCGGTGTCGAGGCTGGGCAGACGTCTCGCGCTTGCTCCGTAGCGCATATCTGCGTCCGCGAGGCGTGAGCCAAAGCGACGGGCAACCTCTTTCGCGATATCACGCCCCAGATCTTCCTCGATCAGGGCAAGTGCAAGCGCTAGCCCGGCGGTGGCGCCTCGCGCGCTCCAGATCTTGCCGCTCTTGTGCAGGTCAGAATGCGGCTCGACGATCGTCTGTGAGCAAAGTGTGGCGAGCCGCTGCTGGACGTCGCCACTGGCGACAACCGTATGCCCACGCGTCATTCCGGCCGCAGCTGCAAACAGCACTCCGTTGCCGAAGGTGGCGAGCCGCGGCACCTTGGGCGTGCTCTTGGCAAGGAATTCGATGATGCGGAGATCATGATCCTGCAGCGTGACAGGAGATCCGTCCGGCACGATGAGAGAATCAACCTCCGGTGGTGTGTTCGTCAAGTTGTGTACGGCACTCAGGTGGATCCAGTGTTCATCCGGCTGCAGTGCCTGATAGCCTGCTGCACACGTTGTCAGAGCGTAAGGGCGGTTTCCGGACAGCTCGCTGGCATAGCGGAAGCTCTCCACGACAGAAGCAATTTCCAACATTCCGCAGTTGCTGCGTAGCACAATCATGATTACGCGTGTCATTCCAACCAACCTCAGCTTCTGCAGATCCTGGTAAAGGAAATTGAACAACCAAGCTTAGTTATGCATAAAAAACGAGCAGCTCATGTTCATAAAACAGTCATAGTGTCTCGGAATCGGGTGTGGAGAAAACATTACATCTGCAATGTTCGATAGTTTCGATAGTAATCAGTAGGACGCAATACTAATCGAATTTTGTACAGCTAATAGGACAATATAAAATAAAAATCCCATCCTTTTTTGGGTATTTATTTGGCCATTTTGACTAAAATTTTATGTTGCAGCGCAACTATCTCGACATTCTCCGACAGGATTCGGACAACCCACCGCCAGAGCTGAATGGAGCACTTCACATTCTCATCGAGCCGCTCCTAAGGTTAAGCAGAGATTAACTTCAGGTGTCCCCCGACCTGTCTGGTGCCGTGCCTTTCGTGCAATCCCAAGATGCATGAGAATGTGCGCCTATACTCAGGGGTACCCGATAGGCAATCGACGATCGAACTCATGAGGAGTCCAAAATCGTGCGAGACATAATTCGCTATGCTGCCTGGCTGGCCATCGTTGTGGCGATGTTCCTGCTGATCGCGCAGCCCGTCGGGCATTCCGCCCGTTTCAACCTTTCGGTCATCGTCATCGCGATCCTGGCGGTCATCATGCTCCTGAAGCTCGATGGCTTCTGGCGCCACGTTTTCCTCGCCTTGGCGAGCGTCGTGATCCTGCAATATGCCTATTGGCGCACGACGAGCACGCTCCCGCCGATTGAGGATCTTTATTCCTTCATCCCGGGCATCATTCTCTATGCGGCCGAGATGTATTGCATCCTGATGCTCGGCATCAGTCTCTTCGTCGTGGCCGATCCCATCGAGCGCCCCCGGGCTCCAGAACTCGACGAGGATGAGAGCCCAACCGTCGACGTTTTTATCCCGACATACAACGAAGACAGGGAGATCCTGGCGCTGACGGTCGCGGCGGCCAAGGCCATGGATTATCCATCGGACAAGTTCACCGTCTACCTGCTGGATGACGGCGGTACCGACCAGAAGCGTAACAGCGATGACGCGGTGTCGGCGGCCAAGGCCAGGGAACGCGCAGCGATCCTCAAGGATCTTTGCAGCGATCTCGGCGCTGTCTACATGACCCGCGCAGAGAACGTTCACGCCAAGGCCGGCAACCTGAACGCCGCCCTCTGGCGCACCCAAGCCGATCTGGTCGTCGTGTTCGACGCCGACCATGCGCCGGAACGCAACTTCCTGCGCGAAACCGTCGGCTACTTCTCGGAAGACGAACGTCTCTTCCTCGTGCAGACCCCCCACTTCTTCTCAAATCCGGATCCGATTGAGCGCAACCTCGGAACCTTCGGCCGCATGCCGTCGGAAAACGAGATGTTCTATGGCAAGATCCAGAAGGGTCTGGACCGCTGGAACGCCTCGTTCTTCTGCGGTTCGGCGGCCGTCCTGCGCCGTGAGGCGCTTGAAGAGGTCGGCGGCTTCTCGGGGATCACGATTACTGAGGACTGCGAAACGGCGCTCGAGCTCCATGCCCGCGGCTGGAACAGCCTTTACATCGACAAGCCGCTGATCTCCGGCCTACAGCCCGAAACCTTTGCCAGCTTCGTCGGTCAGCGTTCGCGCTGGTGCCAGGGCATGGTTCAGATCCTGATGCTGAAGAACCCGCTGTTCAAGCGCGGCCTCTCGCTGCCGCAGCGCCTGAGCTACATCTCCAGCTCGCTCTTCTGGTTCTTCCCCTTCGTTCGCTCGGTTTTCTTCGTCGCTCCGCTGCTCTTCATCCTGTTCGACATGAAGATCTTCGTGGCGTCCTTCGAGGACTTCTTCGCCTACACGGTCATGTATCTGATCGTGGGCGAGATGGTGCGCACCTATCTCTATGGCAGCGTGCGTTGGCCTTGGATCTCCGAGCTCTACGAATATGTGCAGTCGGTCTATCTGCTCCAGGCCATCGTGAGCGTGCTGCTCAAGCCCAAGAGCCCGACCTTCAAGGTGACCGACAAGGGTGTCTCGCTGAAGCAGGACCGGCTCTCGGAACTCTCGCTGCCCTACTTCATCATCTTCGGCATACTCAGCTTCACCCTGTTCGTTGCAGCGTACCGCTATAACACCGAACCCGAGATCTCGAGCCTTCTCCTGATCGTCGGTGCGTGGAACTGGATGAACCTGATGATCGCTGGCTGCGCACTCGGCGTGGTCACTGAACGCAGCCAGGACCTTGCCGGTGTCGAATTGCCGCTTCGCACCACCGTCGAACTGCAATTCGGTGAAACCGTCCTGCGGGGCGCCGTCACCGAAGCCTCTGCCAGGGGCGCCAAGCTGATCCCGGCACAGGGTTCGTCCCGCATGCTGCGCAAGGGCGAGTATGGCCGGCTTCAGCTGCTGAGCGTGTCCTCGAACCTGCTCGTGACGTCGCTTCCGGTCAGCATCGTCGGCGGCTCGCCGGATGAAGATGGTGCGATTGCGCTGCGCTTCGATGCGGAGCCTCACCACTTCCCGATCATCGCAGAACTGCTGATGCACGACATGTCGGTGGTCCGTGAGCAGCGGGCGCTGCGTCAGCGGCCGAAGAGCATCATTGCCGGTAGCCTGCGCATCCTGCGCTGGGCGTTCACCTGCCCACTCGCAGCAATCGGCGTCGCCCTTGGCGGCAAGCCGGATGACAAGGCCGAGCCGCAGAGACTGAAACCCCTTGCCGGCGCGGCCCTGGCTGCTGCACCGGTCCGTCATAGGGAGGCCGGAGAATGATAAGACAGCACCTCTCCTTGCTCGCTGCTGCAGGCCTGCTTCTCGCAGCCTCGCAATCGGCCGCCGCCACCTCGACCGGTTTCGTCCTTGCTCCGCAGGCGAAAGCCCAGACCGAGACCAAGGAATATTTCCAGGAAGAGAACCAGATCCGTCGTCTGATTGCAGACAAGCGGGACCTGTTCTTCCCCGGAGAATCCGCAAACCGGGAATACCCCTTCGTCGTTCTTCCCTCGGAAATGACGGGATCGGCGAAGCTCATCCTGACGATGCAGACGGCGATCTCGGTGGCGCCTGAGCGCTCTGCCATGCGCATCTTCGTCAACGACCGGGACATCGGCGCTGTTAATCTGAAGTCCGGCGATGCGCACCAGGTCGAGTTGGAACTGCCGAAAGGCCTGCTGCAGCCGGGCTACAATGCCGTGACAATTCTGCTCGACCAGTCGCATCGCGTCGATTGCACGGTCGAAGCGACATATGAGCTCTGGACCCAGATCGACCCGGCCCTGACCGGCTTCGTCTTCACCCGCAACGCCAAGGACGATCCGAGTGATGTCTCGACGCTCCTGGCCTATAGCCGCGATGTGAACGGTCATGCCGCGATCAATGGACTGATCCCGCGCGGAGCCGCCGGCGAGGACATCGATCGCACTTTCTCGGTCGTCCAGGCCCTCTCGATCCTTGGCCATTTCGATCGCCCTGTCGTAACTGTCGGCAATGAGATCGGATCCGGTCCCGGGATCGACCTGGTCGTCGGCACGTTCGGCACCGTCCGTGATCTCATCGGCGTGACACCGGAGCAGTCCGGCGTTGAGTTCGACATCGATCCTGCGAGCGGTAGAAGCCGAATGGTCGTTGCAGCACGCACGGCGGATGAACTGGCAACCACGATCCGCGACTTCACCCTGCGCGCGCAGACCGAAGTTACCGACGGCTCACCACAGGGCAGGCGCGCGCTTGGCAACCGTCGGGGTCGGCTGCTGGAATCCGGCAGCGCAAACTCGCTTGCCGAACTGGGCTTCGTCTCGCGCCCCTTCGCCGGTCGCCATTTCGAGCAGTCTATCTCGTTCAGCCTGCCGGCTGACTTCTACCCCGGAGACTATGGCGCTGCGAACCTGAAGCTCAACGCTGAGTACGCAGCCGGCCTCTCGCCGACGTCCCAGATGGTTGTGCGGGCGAACGGCGAGACCGTCGCCAATATCCGGCTGGGAGAAGCCCGCTCCGGCCGCATCGACGGTCAGGTGCTCCCGATCCCGCTCGACAAGCTGAGACCCGGCTACAATGTCATCGAGTTCGAGGCGGAATTGTCCACGGCGTCCGACGCGGTCTGTGATCCGGCGACGCTAGGCAATTCCACGGCGCGCTTCTTCATCAAGGGTGACAGCACGCTGAACATTCCGGCTTTTGCCCAGATTGGTCACGCACCCGATCTCGCGGTCGTCTCGGCTGGCAAGGCCGGGTTCGGCAACGGTCGCGCGACGCCTTTGTATGTTGAAGGCATGGATGAAACCATGCTTGGAGCCGCTGCCAGCTTCCTGGCCAAGATGGCTTATGCCTCTCGCGAAGTAAGCCCGGTTTCGGTGAGCTCCGGCTGGCCGCTGGACCGTCAGGGTCCCCTTCTGGCCTTCGGGACCTTCTCGGGCTTTTCTGGACAGCTGAGATCCGATCTCGGCATCGACCTCAATCCTGTCGCCAGCGACATGGCCCTGTCTCTGGATGCGAACCAGATCCAGCAGCCTGGCGCCCCGGTCGAAGAGACCGCACCGGCCCTCTCGGTCGACGGGTCGGCTGCACCGGCACAGGGCGAACGTCCGACATCGGTCGTCGCGCGTCTGCGGGATGGCGTCCATAACCTCTATGAGAGCCTTACGGTGCGGGTCCGCATCCAGGCTGCGCAATTGGGACTGGTCGATGATCCCAATGTCCTGTCCGCCGACGGCGTCTATCAGGTGAGCGGCGAGGCCGACATGCTGGTGGCCCAACGTCTGGTCAACGAACGGGATGCATGGACGGTCGTGGCGGTTCGTGATCCTGCCATCCTGGACGAGGGTATGCGCAGCCTTGCTCAGACCGATGTCTGGGGTCGTCTCGCAGGGTCCGTCAACGCCCTGAAACGCGATGGCACCTTGGTCGAGCGCAAAATGGCCGGCCATGAGCGCCTTTATGAGACCAAGCCGCTCAGCTTGCAGAATGGCCGTCTCATCGTGGCGGGCTGGTTCTCGAACAATGCCCGGGAGTTCACCATCGCCCAGATCGTGGTGGCGATCCTTCTCGGCGCGGCAACCTTCGTCGTCCTGAGGCAGGGACGCAAATCGTGAGGACCCGTCTTCTCATCCTGACATGTCTGCTGAGTGGCGCCCTGATTGCGGGCGCCACGACGGCGGCACTGTCACAGCAGGAGGACAACGTCGCGGCCGACATCACGGCAGGCGCATGGCTGGTTTACCGCCATAACTTCGTTACCGACGAAGGACGGGTAGTCGATAACCGGGCAGGCGGCATCAGCCACAGCGAGAGCCAGGGTTACGGCATGCTGATGGCGGAAGGGGCTGATGACCGCGACAGCTTCGACCGGATCTGGGCCTGGACGAAGGGCAATCTTTTCGTCAGGGACGATGGACTGGCAGCCTGGCGCTGGGATCCAACCCAGACGCCGCCGATCACCGACCGCAACAATGCGACCGACGGTGACCTGCTGATCGCTTGGGCCCTGATGCGTGCCGGTCAGCGCTGGGACGAGCCGGAACTTCAGCGTGAGGCCAGACGGCTTTCTGACGCCATCGTCGAGCGCGCAACCATCAAGACGGATCACGGCCTGGTCCTCCTGCCGGGTGTTCATGGTTTCGGCCCGAATGAACAAGCGGACGGACCTGTCGTGAACATGGCCTACTGGATCTTCCCGGCTATTGTTGACCTCGGTCGTCTATCGAACCGTTTTCCGTCAAAGGCCTTGATGGACAGCGGAGTGACACTGCTTCGCGACGCGCGCTTCGGACCGGCCCGACTGCCGTCGGACTGGCTGTCCCTCTCCGGCGACATGCCCCGACCGGCGAGCGGATACCCATCGCAATTCGGTTATGACGCCATTCGTGTTCCGCTCTATCTCGCCTGGTATTCCCGGGACTATCCCGACATTCTCGAGATCTTCGCATCGCATTGGAAACAGTTCGGGACCGCATCGATGTCCGTCGTCGAACTTGCGACGGCGACGCGGATCGCTCCCATGCCCGACCCCGGCTATCAGGCGGTTGCGGCACTCGTCGAATGCAGTCTGGGCAGGCGTCCCGACGTCGCTCTTCTCTCTGACTTCAGCTCCCAAGACTATTACCCCGCCACTCTCCATGTGCTGAGCCTCATGGCGATCGCTGAAAGGTACCCCACATGTTTGACCGACTTCCCCTGAAGAAAGCTCTCCTCCTCGGCGCCTGCATCATTATCCCGATCAGCCAGGCCACAGGTGACGGCGTGAACAATTACCCCGCCATGGGGGTCGTGATTCCAGGTGGAGCCCAGATGACGAATGTCTCGGCTCCGGCCGCCGTCCAGCCTGCCATGCCGAACTTCGCCCCCTTCTCGGCAACCGCGGTCGCGCCCACCCTTCCGCCGGTCGTCCCGGCCAACACGGCTGTTCCGCAGGCTGTCGTGCCAAGCATGCCGGCACCGGCACAGGTCGTCCTGCCCGCGCCGATGCCGGAGGCTGTGAGCCCTGTCATGGCCGTTGCTCCTCAACCGGCCGCCCCGGTCATCCGGGACGTGGCCCCCGGGGAGAACCCCTTCGGTCCGAGCCCGACCACGTCCGCGCGGAGGCCGGCTGAGCAGCCTGTCCAAGCCAGCACACTGCAGCCCACGGCAAGCCCGGCACCCGTCGCCACCCGTGACAGCGTAGAGATGCAGATCGCCAAACTCAGCCAGCAGACCGAAGAACCCAAGGCCTCCACCCTGTCGGAAGTCGATGAAACCGCCTTGCGCTATTACGCCCAGACACGCGACCTGAAGCGCCTTGGTGCCGAGTTGCGGCGCCTGAAGACGCTTTATCCCGACTGGGATGCGCCGGAAGATCTCTTCGATGCACCGACGAACATTTCCGAACAGCCGCTCTGGGACATTTTCGGCAGCGGAGACTTCGTGCGTGTTCGCACCGAAATTGCAAAGCTGCAGAGTGAAAACCCGAACTGGAAGCCGAGCCAGGAACTGCTCGACAAGCTGGCGCTCGGCGAAACCCGCAAGCTGATGGAACGCTCGCATGCTCAGCGTAACTGGGGCCAGGTCGTAACACTGGCCGAGGGCTCGCCGCAGCTGATGGTCTGTGCAGAGATGAACACCATGTGGATCACGGCAGAGGCTCTCGCGCAGTCCAGGGACTTTGCCCGGGCTTTCGATCTCTACAAATACATCGTCACGACCTGCGAAGACCCAATCGAACGCCTATCGACCGTCCAGAAAGCCAGCCTTCTGCTTCCTGAGGCTGGAACCCGGTCTCTCGTCGCGCTCGGCAACATCCTCCCGGACGGCACGGGCGAGTTCGACAATGTGTCCTTCGATCTGGTTCGGCGAAAGATGGGCATGGTCGCGCAAGGCCAGGGGCCCGCAAGCGCTCTGACGATGGATGAACTGCAGCGCTTCAGCGACTACGTGCAACGCTCGTTCTCCGCTGTCGATGCGGAGCTGTTTGGCTGGTTCTACTATGGTCAGCAGAGCTGGGAGGCCTCTTACCACTGGTTCGTCAGCGCCACGCGGATGACGACCAGCCTGAAGAGTGTCGAGGGCGTCATCCTGACGCTTCGCAACATGGAGCACCGCGACGAAGCGCTGCAGATTGCCCGCCAATACGCAGCGCAGACCCCTGAGCTGAAAAAGATCTACATCGAACTGGTCGCGGCCGGTCTCACCAATCAGGAGGCGCCCCTGTCGCCGGCTGAGGACGAACTCCAAACCTTCGAGGCATATGTTTTCGAACTGAAGTCCGCCCTCGGCGCCCAGGCACTCGCCTGGTACCGGCTGGACAACAAGGCGACCAAGGAAGCCTCCCGCCTCTTCGAGCAATCGGTCGAATGGGAGCCCACGGAAGGCGGTGTCGTTGGACTTGCGGTGCTTGCATCGCGCGCGAAGAGCTGGGGCCGGGTCGCATCGATTAAGAAGGAGTATGGCGAGAAATTTGCCGCCCTCGATGACGTCAAGGTCTATCGCCCCAAAGTCATCGAGAAAAAGACGAAGGAAACTCCGAAGAAAAAACAGGATCTGCTGACCTGGCTTCTGCAGAAGAAGAAGGACAAAGACGAAAAGAAGGGGCGCGTCGAGATCGAGTGAGAGTTTGGCGCGTGGCTGCCCCTGCTGTTTCGGTCAGTGGGGGATCGGTCTGCGGCACAGTAGCAGAAGCCTAACCTCGCCCGAGCGAGATCGTTGACCACGAACGAAGGGTCGCGAGCGTGTGAACTGGGCTAGGGTCATGCGGGAACCATTGAAGCATTGGGCGGTTGGGCACCTGATACTTCACCAAATTTGAATGGATTCCCCGATGGCTACCGAAAAGACGTTGTCCGACCTGTTCCTTGATACGCTCAAGGACATCTATTTCGCCGAAAAACAGATCCTGAAGGCTCTTCCGAAAATGGCGCGTGCCGCGCAGTCGGAAGAGGGCAAGGCTGGCTTCCTGCAGCACCGCGAGGAAACCCAGGGTCAGATCGAACGTCTGGAACAGGTGTTCGAATTGCTCGGCAAGTCGCCCCGCGGCAAGACCTGCGAAGCCATCCAGGGCATCCTCGCCGAAGGCGAAGAGATCATGGAAGACTACAAGGGCACAGCCGCCCTTGATGCGGGTCTCATTTCCTCGGCACAGGCTGTCGAGCATTATGAAATCGCTCGTTACGGCACCCTCAAGTCCTGGGCTAAGCAGCTCGGTCTGAAGGAAGCGATCCCGTTGCTGGATGCCAATCTGCAGGAAGAGATTGCGACAGACCAGAAGCTCACGGCACTCGGCGAGGGCTCGGCAAACACCAAGGGCATGAAGAAGGCCAGCTAAGCTGCCTCAAAACCCTACGAGACCGCCCGCTTGTGGCGGTCTTTTGCTTTTCCAGCAGCTTCCTCCCCACCATCAGAGCGCATGCTCCAGGAGTCCTCCATGGCCAAGACACCAACCCGTGGGTCCGTTTCGCCCAAGACTGCGACCGCCAAGATCCATGACCAGATAATACTGCGCGGCGCAGGGGGCGAACTGCATCAGATCGCCGAGGGCGACGTTCCCCTGCTGACGACGGCCCAGGGCGGCCCGGTGTCCGACGACCAGAACTCTCTGCGCGTTGGACCGCGTGGTCCGCTGGTCGTGGACGACTTCCATTTCCGCGAGAAGATTTTCCACTTCGACCACGAGCGCATTCCCGAGCGTGTGGTTCATGCTCGCGGCTATGGCGCGCAAGGCTATTTCGAAACCTATGAATCGCTCGCCAAGTATACCAAGGCCGATCTCTTTCAGCGTCCTGGAGAAAGAACGGAAGCCTTCGTTCGCTTCTCGACCGTTGCCGGCAACAAAGGCTCCGCTGACCTTGCCCGCGATGTCCGCGGCTTCGCGGTCAAGCTCTACACCCAGGAGGGCAACTGGGATCTCGTCGGCAACAACATCCCGGTCTTCTTCATCCAGGATGCCATCAAGTTCCCGGACCTGATCCATGCCGCCAAGCAGGAACCTGATCGGGCCTTCCCGCAGGCGCAGACCGCTCACGATACCTTTTGGGACTTCATCAGCCTGACGCCTGAGAGCATGAACATGGTCATGTGGATCATGTCGGACCGGACGATCCCGCGCTCCTTCCGCTTCATGGAGGGTTTTGGCGTTCACACCTTCCGGTTGGTCAACGATAAGGACGAATCCACCTTCGTCAAATTTCACTGGAAGCCGAAGCTGGGTCTCCAGTCGGTCGTCTGGAACGAGGCCGTCAAGATCAACGGCGCAGATCCCGACTTCCATCGCCGCGATCTCTGGCAATCCATCCAGTCCGGCAACTTCCCGGAATGGGAGTTGCAGGTTCAGCTCTTCGATCAGGACTTTGCCGACAGTTTCGACTTCGACGTGCTCGACCCGACGAAGATTATCCCCGAGGAGATCCTGGCGCCTGTCGCCATCGGCCGGCTGGTGCTCGACCGCATGCCCGACAATTTCTTCGCGGAAACAGAGCAAGTCGCCTTCATGACGCAGAACGTGCCGCCGGGCATAGATTTCAGCAACGATCCGCTGCTGCAGGGCCGCAATTTCTCCTATCTCGACACGCAGCTCAAGCGTCTGGGCGGGCCGAACTTCACCCATTTGCCGATCAATGCGCCCAAATGTCCCTTTGCGACCTTCCAGCAGGATGGCCACATGGCGATGCGCAATCCGGTCGGACGGGTGAACTATCAGCCGAACTCCTTCGGTGAAGGGCCGCGGGAATCGCCGACGCGTGGCTATCGTCATTTCCCGGCAGAAGAGCAGGGCACCAAGGCGCGTCTCCGTCCTGAAAGCTTTGCCGACCACTACAGCCAGGCCCGGCAGTTCTACATCAGCCAGACGGCCCCGGAGCAGCGGCACATCGCAGCTGCCCTGACCTTCGAGCTGAGCAAGGTGGAAACGGCCGTGATCCGCGAGCGCATGGTCGCCCATCTCCTCAATATTGATGAGACGCTGGCCAATACCGTGGCGCAGAAGCTCGGCTTCCAGTCGATGCCGAAGGCGGCTGATGCCGCAATGCCGACGCGCCAGGATCTGGAGCCTGCCCCTTCGCTCAGCATCGTGGAACGCGGGCCGAAACGTTTCGAAGGCCGTAAGCTCGGTATCCTGATCACCGATGGCGTCGATGCGAAACTGCTGAAGGATCTGACAGCGGCGATTACCAAGGAAAAGGCCGTTGTCGAGCTGATCGCCCCGAAGGTGGGTGGCGTCAAGGCGTCCGATGGGAGCTGGATCGACGTCCACCATATGATCGATGGCGGGCCTTCGGTTCTGTTCGATGCCGTCGCGCTGCTGACATCGGCCGAGGCGATCGACGACCTCGTCAAGGAAGCAACCGCACGGGATTTCGTGGCGGATGCCTTCCAGCATTGCAAGTATATTGGCTACGACCAGTCGGCCATGCCGCTTCTGGAAAAGGCGGGTATTGCAGAGGCTCTCGACGAGGGTGTGGTCGCCTTGCCCGGCGACGAAGGGCTAGACGTGTTCGTCACATCGCTTGGCAAGCTCCGGGTCTGGGGCCGAGAACCGTCCGTGAAACTGGGTAAGGCTTCGGCACCCAAATAACGCATCTGGCCCCCAGTCGATGGGGGCCAGCTCACGCCTTTGGCTTCAGAGCGAGGTGGCCTTCGGGTTCTCGCTGGCAAGCAGGCGTTCCATCGCCTCGGTAATGGTCAAGTCGTCATAGGGCTTAGGAAAGAAGCGGCTTCCGGCCGGCAGCATGCTTTCTTCGACAATGGCTGCACCGGATGCGACGATGAGCTTCACGGGTGGCCATCGATCACGGATGTAATGGGACAGTTTGATGCCATCCATCGTGCCTGGCATCTGGACATCGGTGAAGACCAGATCGATGTCGTCTCGTGTTTCCAGGATGCGGATCGCCTCATCGGCGTCGCCAGCCTCAAGTGCTTCGTAGCCTGCAGACAGGACGAGATCGACTGCGCTCATTCGTATTAACGCACTGTCTTCCACGACCAGGACGACCGGTTTGCCGTTCTTCATTGTTCACTCGCAGTATGAGTTCGGCTGCCACATGGCAGTCATTGGCGCTTCAGAGACCAATCGTGGCCTAGGCAGCCGGCGAAAAATCGGTTCGGAGTCCTGGCGTGTCCCGATGGCTGATCGTCACCACCGTGCCAGGGTCAGCGTCGCTCAGCGTGATCTCGCCTTCGAGATTCTTGACGAGCGCTTCCACGATGCCAGTCCCTAACCCGGCCCTGGGTGCATCGTTCCCGACAGGCATGCCAATTCCGTTATCGGAGATGGATAGCGTCCAATCCTTGTCCGAGGATTGGTAGTCGATCTCGATCATTCCGGCCCGCTCATCGGTAAAGGCATGCTTGAGTGCATTGATCACGAGTTCGGTGACGATGAGACCCAGACTGATGGAAATGTCAGCAGGGACGCTACTGTCATCCACAGTCACCTTAATCGACAGCCGCTCGGGATCCGCGATCATGGATGCGCCGAGACTCTGGCAGAGCTGCGTGAAATAGGCGCGCAGCTCGACGCTGCCGCCAGCCGAGGTGGAGAGCTGTCGTTGTAGCGCCGCGATCGACATGATGCGGTGACGGGCGTCATGGAGATGCCCGCGCGCTTCTTCGGACTGAACGCGGCGGGCACTCTGCATCAAGACGCTGGCAATGATCTGCAGGCTGTTGGCCACCCTGTGCTGGACCTCCTGCAATAGAATAGCCTTGTCGCGCACGAGATCATCCTTCAGCCGGGCTTCGGCGCGCATCTCGGTCACGTCGGTGATCGCGAGAAGCAAGCGAATGTGCTCGAGGTCGCCATCGTCGAGGGTTCGCGCATTGACGACCAGGTTCCGCGTTTTCTGGTTCGGTCGCTGCAGGTCGATCTCGTAGGCGTCGATCCGCGCGCTGCCGGTTGCCGTCGCCGTCAACAAGGACTGCAGCCTGGGCATTGCCCACTCCCCCTGTCCGAGTTCGGCGAGTTGCCTGCCAGTGACGGAGGCGGGGTCTATCTCGAACGCGCGGCAGAAAGATGTGCTCGCCGCGATGATCCTGAGGTCATCCGACAGGAAGAGCAGCGGCTCATGGGAGGACATGACTACGGCAAGTGTACTCGCCGCTTCGAAATGCACGGTGGGTGTTTGTGGCATAGGCAGGCCCTCAAGGGCCGAAGACTCACGGCGCAAGTCATGACTCGGCAGACGCGTCGTCCAGACGGTGAGGTCAAGTCCGACGAGAGCACTGTAGCACGCGGGATGTCGGAGCCTTCCATCATTTGTCCCAAGTATTGGCAGAAATGAGCCCTGCAGCGAGCCAATCTTGATGAATATCAAGCAGATGATGGAATGGTGTCTCGGTATGCCTCGAAGTCGGCCTCCGTTTGCCCTGTGATCGACGATCCATGAGGCAGAAGACCACCGGCGAAAAGTTACAGATGAAAACGATTGGCCGGCAAAGCGCGCCAATTGCGGAACTTTAATCACGCCGTTGTGTTCTTCCTCCGAGACCTAGCAACCAGGTCTGCAAAGAGGAAAACCCATGAAAAAGATGATTTTCGCGGCGGCGCTCGTGTGCGCCACGGCAGTGTCTGCCTATGCCCAGACCACCACTGTTCCTGCGACGGACGGCGACACGCCAGCCGTTGCGACCCCGGAAACACCTGACGCTGCAGCCCCTGTCGAGGGCGCAAATTCCTTCACCGAAGAACAGGCGCGTGAGCGCATCGAAGCAGCCGGCTTCACCGGCATTGCCGACCTCAAGCTCGACGACCAGGGCGTCTGGCAGGCCACGGCGATGAAGGACGGCAAGTCCATGCCAGTGGCCATGGATTACCAGGGCAACGTCGTCTCCAAATAATTTTGCGGAAACGCAGAGAAAGGTCATTCCCATGAAAACCGTTACCGGACTTTTTGACAACTACAATGATGCAAGCGCAGCCGTCAGCGCGCTGGAAGCGCGTGGCGTCCCGTCTGACGACATCAGCATTGTTTCCAACAATGTCGACAACCGCCACAAGCACGAAGACAACGACAACGGTGCCGCAGAAGGCGCTGGCACCGGTGCCGGCATCGGCGCTGTCGTCGGTGGCGCAGGCGGTCTTCTGACTGGCCTCGGCATCATGGCCATTCCCGGCGTCGGCCCGGTTGTTGCAGCCGGCTGGCTTGCCGCCACTGCCGCTGGCGCTATCGCCGGCGCGGTTGCCGGTGGTGCGGCTGGTGGCCTGATCGGCGCACTGACGGATTCCGGCGTGTCCGAAGACGAGGCCCATGTCTATGCTGAAGGTGTTCGCCGTGGTGGCACGCTCGTCACCGCTCGGGTGGATGACGGCATGGAAACCGAAGCTGAGATGATCCTCAAGCAGTCCAACCGCGTCGATCCCATGGCGCGCCGCCAGGCCTATTCGGAGCAGGGCTGGACTAAGTTCGATCATTCCGCTGATCCTTACGGCCCAGCCGAAGTCGAGCAGGAGCGCGACCGCTATCGGGTTCGCACTCTCTAAAGTCTGATAATCGAGGACCGGCTCAGGCCGGTCCTCGACGTTCTTGAGGCATATCATCTATCAACAGGGATGTCGGTTGGCTTTCCGGAACCCCAGAAGGTCACCCCATGCGAAGCATTTCCGACACCATCGAGCGGCTCGCTCGCGCCCGCGCGCAGGCGCCAGGCGCCACTGGCCAGACGAACAAGCTTGCCAGACTGGCCGATCCTGCGCGAAACCCTGGCCAGTTGGCGGGCTGGTATCAGTGCCCGGACAATCCGGCTTCTCCTCCCGCCCTCGTGGTCGTCCTGCATGGCTGCACACAGACCGCCGCCGCCTATGATCACGGCTCCGGCTGGTCGCAGCTTGCCGATGACTATGGATTTGCGGTTCTCTTCCCCGAACAGTCGCGTCAGAACAACGCCAATCTCTGCTTCAACTGGTTCCAGAGCGATGACGTTACCCGCGACAGCGGCGAGGTGCTGTCGATCCGCGAGATGATTGCGACAATGATCGCCGTTCACGGTGTCGATCCGCGCCGTGTGTTCGTCACCGGACTTTCGGCAGGCGGTGCCATGGCCAATGCACTTCTCGCCTCCTATCCCGAGGTCTTTACCGGTGGAGCGATCATTGCTGGCCTTCCCTTCGGCGTTGCTTCCACTGTGCCCGAAGCATTCGACCGCATGCGGGGGCATGGTATTCCATCCTCGTCGACGCTCGACACCAAACTCAGGGACGCATCCCAACACGACGGGCCATGGCCAACGGTCTCTGTCTGGCATGGGACGACCGACAATACAGTTTCAGACGCCAATTCCCGGGCGATTATCGATCAGTGGCGCGGTGTCCACGGTGCGGATGTTTCCGTGAGCCAGGCTCAGCTTGTCGATGGCGGTCACGCGCTGGAAACCTGGAAAGATGCATCGGGTCGAGATGCCATCGAGCACTACCGGATCGTCGGAATGGGCCACGGCACACCGGTCGATGCGACGTCCGGATATGGCCGACCTGCCGCGCATATGCTCGACGCCGGCATTTCATCGACCGTGCATATCGCGCGCAACTGGGGGCTGACCCCATCCTTCGAGCGGCGAGAAACGGTAGCCGATCCCGATACCGCGCATGCTGCTTCACAGCATAAAGAACCCGCAAGGCCTGACGGTATTCAGGAGGTTATCGAGAGCGCTTTACGGGCTGCTGGCCTCATGAAATGAGCTCGTCGGTGGCACTGACTTTGCTGCTCGAGCCCAATGCATGTGTTGGCTTTTAACTCGTCGTTTCTCGAACACTGCCCAAGTCTTAAGTGCAGAAATTTCGGAACGTAATAGCTCTCTACAGGTTGGCTAACATAACTTCATGCGAGATCCGCCCGCGTCACACGCCGGTCATCCGCCAATGAAAGACAAGTTCATGATGAGATTTTCTGCCTGGTCCCTGGCGACCGCTGCGGCGCTCGTCTTCGCGTCTGGAAGCTTCGCCCATGCCGACGAAAGCGCCTTCTTGAGGTCGATGGCTGGAAGCTGGAACGGCAAGGGCACGGTCAAGGTTCGGGCAAATTCCCCGACGCTTAACGTCACCTGCCAGTTCACCTCAGATACGACGCCGCAATCGCTGTCGCTTGACGGGAAGTGCACGAGCCTTGCGATCTTTTCGCGGGTCATCAGTGCTGATCTGAAGGCCAACGGATCGCAATATGCCGGCTCCTATGTCGGTGCCGGCACTGGCACCGCAGGTCTGGGCGGACAGCGCGCCGGCGACACGATCAACCTCGGCATCACATGGGCCAAAGAGGTCAATGGCGACCGTCGCGCACAAATGACGATCGAAAAGGTTGGCGATACCGGCATGCGCCTGACAACGGTCGATACGGATCCCAAGACGGGCAAATCAGTCGTGACCAGCCGCATCGATCTGCGTCGCAGCTGAGGGTTTGTGATCGGCCGTTCAAGCGTTGCCGCTTGGCGGCCTGTCCGTCGTCAGCACATCCTCGTTCCGAACATTTCGCAGCAGGTACATCCCGTAGAGAAAGTTCGGCAGGACCAGCAGCACAGGCAGAAGGAAGGCCCACGCGTCGACCTCTCCGCCTGATGCCGCACCTCTGGCCTCGCTGCTGGCCGAGATCGAGAAGGTGCCGAAGTCCCAGAGCGCATGGTAGATGATCGGTGGCCAGATCGAGCCGGTGCGCACCAGAATGGCCATGAAGGCAAAACCACTCAGGGTCGCGGTGAAGGCTTGCAGCAAGGAGTGCAGGAGTTCGCCGGTCGTGAGGGCGTTGAGGATATGCACCGAACCGAACAGAACCGATGTCCAGATCATCGCGGGCCAGAGCTTCACGCGGGTTCGCAAGGCCTGAAACAGGATCCCGCGGAACATGGTTTCTTCCGACAGGCCGACGAAAGCGGTGCTGAGTAGCATCAAGAGCATTAGGTTCAGAGGTGGCAGGCCCAGCACTCCGGCGATGCTGAGGAATCCTATGACGTAAAGTGCCGGGAACCACATGATCCGAAGCGAGCTCATCGGGTCGGGTGCCACGAACTTCAGGTCGCGCCAGCCGGTCACACCGATGACTGCAACGAGGAAGAGGAAGGCTGCGATGACATTCCAGAGCGGCCCTTTGGACAGCCCTTCGATCAGCGACTGCTGCTCCCCGCCACTGAGCCAGATGCCGCCGCCAATCGTGATCGCAGCCCAGAGAATGTAGACTGCAAGGCTTAGAGGAAGCCGGGCGCTGCCATGTGTGTTCTTCATGCCGTCTTTTCCCATGTCTCTCGGTCGGTCACTTGCAGGTCTGCAGGGACATGGCCGCCCGGATTGCCAAGATCTACCCAGTCAGAGCCATTGCACGGATTGAAGCATGGGTGGCATCGGGTTGAAACCCTCGATGAGGAAAGCCCCGGTAAAGATCAGGGTGACGAGGTTGCGCAGGCCCCGTGGTCATTTGCCATTCAAGGCTGTGTCTACCACCCTGCGGCTCCCACTTCCCACAGACAGTCGCCAACGGCCCCATCCGCTCTCAGAGCTGACCGCCGCGCAGGTCGATCAATTGACCGTTGTCCCGCATCGTGCAGGTCATATACTGATGGCCGACGGCCGCCTCGATCTGCCATTCGTGCTTGGCCGGCGAGCGTGCCCGGGTGAAATGTACGTGGTTCATGCCGACGGCAAAATTGCGCGCGACGATCTCGGCGCAGCCCTGGTAGGCCATGGGAGGGGCCTTCGCTTCTGCTGCCACGCGCCGGTGGGCCATCGCGTTCTCGCGTTCCTTGTCACCGGCCTGATAGCCTTCGGCATAGCTCGGTGTGCGATTGTCTTCCCAGTAGGGGTAGCCATGCAGGCCGTCGCGGTAGCCTCGCTCAAACTCGGCCGTTTCCTCGGCGCTGCCCGGTTCATAGCCGTTCTGGTAGTGGTGCTTGTTGTGCGCGAGAGCGGCGATGCCGAGAATGGCGATGGCTGCTGCGGCAGCCGCGGCCTTGTCCTTGTCGCTCATGCGGGCCATGGCCGGCGGGGTGGCCGCCGTCAGGCTGAGCGCCGTGGCGGCGAAAATGGCGATGCAACGTTTCATGTCAGTCTCTCCCTCTTGTCCCATCCGATATCAACAATGCCCCCGAGGCGGGTCCCTTCACCACGCCTTCACGCGCTTCTCCGGTGCCAGCCATTCCGGGTCGCCCTCGGTGATGTCGAAGGCGGTGTAGAAGTCGTCGACATGTTTGAGGGCGGCCACCGAGCGGTACATGCCGGGCGCATGAACGTCGCTCATGAAGACACTGCGGATCACGCCATCGGTGGCCTTCATGCCCCAGAACTGCGCCCAGGCGAGGAAGCAGCGCTGCGCCGGCGAGAAGCCATCGATTGCGACATTTTTCTCCGGGTGTTCGGCGAGGTAGTCCTGAAGGGCTGCATAGGCCAGCGTGATCCCGCCGACATCGGCCATGTTCTCGGTGACCGTCAGCGCGCCGTTGAGATTGAGCCCCGGCAAAACTTCATAGGCGTTTGCCTGCTGAACCAGCTTTTCGGCTTCTCGTGTGAAGGCAGCCGTGTCCTCGGGCTGCCACCAGTCACGCAGATTGCCCTCAGCATCATATTGCCGGCCGCGACTGTCGAAGCCATGGGTCATTTCATGGCCCAACACTGCGCCGAGACGGCAGAAATAGACAGGCGCATCCAGTTCAGCCTCGAAGGCGGGTGGCTGCAGAATGGCCGCCGGCACTTCGAAGCCGTTGATCGAGGTATCGTAGGCCGCGTTGATAATGATCGGCAGCGTGGCCTGCACATTGGCGAAGGATTCATGTTCGACCGGGTCGTCGAATTTATCGAGCGACCGCTTCACGTCAAAAGCGATCAACCGCTGGATATTGCCGATCAGGTCGTCGGGGCGGACCTCGACATCAGACATGTCGATCCAGGTTTCGGGGGAGCCCACTTCGAAGGTCAGTTTCTCCAGCTTGTCCTTTGCTGCCATGCGCGTCGCCTCGCTCAGCCAGTCCCGCGTTTCGATCCGCGCCAGAAATGCGGATTTGACCCGACCGACCATGTCCGCCGATTTGGCGCGCGTTTCGTCGCTGAAGTAGCGTTCGACATAGAGCCGTGAGACAGGATGGCCGAGAAAGCTTTTGAGTTCGTTCTGGACACGCTCTGTGCGGGGCGGCAGCTTGTCGATGCCGACAAGGATCTTCTGCTGATCGGCGATCACCGCCTCGAACCGGCTGCCGAGATAGAACTTGAAGCGATTGATCAGCTTGACCTTCAGGTATTCCCGGATCTCCCCGATCGGGCGTTCGCGCAGCAACTTGCCGAGGACGGGCAGGTAGCGCGGCTCCAATTTCACCATTATCTCCGGCGCCTTCATGCCGAGGCCTGATAACACGGCGGCAAGGTCGAGTTCGGGGATCTCTGCCTGGAGGGCCGCGAAGGTCACCGGCTGGTAGGTGTTGGCCGGATTGGTCGCTTCGACCGGCGTCAGCAGGCCGCCATGCAATTCCCGGTCGATATCGGCCACAAGATTGGAGATCGTCGTTGCGCGCCCGGCCTCATAACCGGCTGCAACCAGCATGTCGGCGAGATTCTTGCGCAGAGCGAGGTCGAGCGCAGAGCCTGCCGGTTCGGCGTAGAGGTTTTGCTGGGGTAGCACCAGCGAGGTGCCAGCGGAATACAGCGCATTGCGGGTGGAATCTGCCATGTCGGTCATCGGCACAAAACCGACCAGCGCCAGGTCCTCGGCGACCAGAAGGTAGTGACCGATGTAGGCCGCGAGGTCACCGAGATCGGCAATGGCATCGATCTTCGCCATTTCCGGGTCCAGCGGTGTCATGCCCTTGGCGTCGAGGGTCGCGACATCCATGAAGGAGGTATAAAAGGCGCCGACTTGCTGGAGCGGCGTTCCCTTCTCTGCGGAACCGGATGCGGCTGCGGCATCGAGGAGCGTTTCCTCCATCTGGGCCGTGAGACGTCGTCCCATGAAGTCGAAGGCATCGATCAAGGCCCGGTCATCGGGACGCTGAACCCGGTCGATCCAGCCGCCGAGCGCATACCGGTTGAAATTGGTGCCCGGATCGACGGATTTGTCCATGTTCTCCAGCGAAAAGGCCAGCTGGTCGGGCCCGATCTCCGGCACGGCTGCCCGGTCATTGGCCGGCGCGGCCGAGGCCATGGCGAGACACAGCAGAAGACTATAGGGCAGATATCGCATGGCAATCCCCTTGGTTGAACGTGCTTGAATCGGGGGCATGAGCTGCGGCCCTATGGCTTGCCCCCTTCGGTCTAGAGGCTGCCTTCATTCGTCATCGACATGACATTGGCGACGACGCCGCTGTTCGACACCAGGCAGCGCCAGGGCGCCCGGGTCGGGCCGACGCCGACGGTGACCTGCGAATTGGCTTCCGAGAAGATCATTTCGGTGATCTGGACATCGCCGTTGTTTGCGGTGTTGGAAACGGCGGCGAGGCAGGCGCTACGCGCGGCCGGCGGCACGCTCTCGTCCATCAAGGGCTGGGTCGCGGCCGCCAACGGCGGCGGTTGCGACGTCCCGTCCGAGGTGCAGCTTGCAAGCAAACCCAATGCAAGCGAGATCATTCCGGTCTTCATGATGAAGCTGGTCATGCTGTTCCCCCTGTTTTTGTGTCTCTCTTCGCTGCCCCGCAGGGCCTAGTTGCTCGCTTCGATCAGAAAACGTCCCGCCGCCCAGCCGGCATCGCTGCCATCGGGGCGCGAGACACGGCACCAGCGAGTCTGTCCGGTCATGCGGCAGCCACCATTGCGGAGGATCTCGCCATTGACGACGCGCGTGACGATGGGGCTCTGGGCGCTCGGCCGGGTGCGGATGTTCAGGGCGTCGCCGCGGGAAATGCCCGCCACCTGGAAGAAGTCTGGGCCACCAGACAGGCCGTCGGCAAAGTCAGGAGCGACAGGCGCGATCGGCCTGCCACCTGTCACCTCGATGCGAAGCGTAAACCGCGCCTGTTCGTTGCGGCGCGCGGCATTGCGCATCAAGTAGACCTGCACGACATAGTCGCCGCTCGCGGGCACGATCACGTCGGCAAAGTTGCCGGAGATGGAGCCGTTGAAGAGCGCCTCGCCCCCATCAGGACCGAGAATGTTGAAATAGTTGCTAGCGTTGGAGCTATCCATTGTCGCGGCGAGCCGCTGGCCACCGCGCACATTGACGCGGTAGTTGATGCCGTCATATCCGCGAATGCTGCCCCGGATGGTCGTCGAACTCTGGCCCCGGCTGAATTCGACCCGCGCGTTGCGCTCTTGGGCAACCGCCGAGCCGATCCCAACATCTGCGATGACGGACAGCGCTGCTGCCACCAAAACACCGACGAACGCACGCCACAAACGCATCGGACATCTCCCGCGGGCAAGGCTTCGGGCGGTTGACTTGCAACCTTTCGATGTCCTCAGACTGGCATGCTCATAGATTGCAAACCAGTGAATTAAATTAGTCTAATATGAAAAAGTCTCATGGTTGCACCAATTTCAGCCGCTCCTTCGGCACGCTGCGCTCGGTTTTTCCGAGCTCCTGCTTGAACCAGCGCATTAATGCCTCGAGGCCCGGCTCGGAGCGACGGCTTTCCTTGATGCAGAGGTGATAATCCTCATGCGTGGGAAGTCCTGCCGCGTCGAGAAGTGTCAGGCGGCCAGCCCTGAGTTCGGCCTCGGCGAGGAAATCGGGAATGAGTGCGGCACCAAGCTCTTCGCGCACCATGTCCAGCGCAATCACATAGTGCGAGGCAAAGAGCCACCGGCCGTCGACGGGGGAGAGATCTGCCCGACCGCTGTGGCGCGCATAGGCTAACCAGTCCGAACCGATCTTGCCGGGCTGCAATTCGGTCGTGATGAAGCTGAAGCTCCTTTTCCGCGACGCAACCGCCGACGACACCACGGGCACCAGGTATTCTGGCCACAGCAGTTGAGCGTGATAGCCGCGATCCTTGGGCAGCGTCGTCACGAACGCGTCTCCGGTGGCATCGGTAAGCTCCGGGTCTTGCGCATACATCATGATCTGCAGATCGATCTCAGGATGCGCCGCATAGAAGGAATGCAGTCGGGGCACGAGCCAGGCCTGGGCGAAGCTGCTGCAAATGGCGAGCCTCACCCGATCGCGTGTCCCGCCGATCGCCTCGGCCAGCGAACGGTCGATCTCGGCAAAGGCGGGCTGGAGGCGCCGGGCGAGATCGCGACCGGCCTCTGTCAGGGCAATGCCGCGGCCGCTCTTCTGAAACAACCGCTCGCCGACGATCTCGCCCAGCAAGCGCAACTGATGGCTGACGGCGCTTTGTGTCACCCCCAGCTCTTCCGCCGCAGCGGCGACCGAGAGATGGCGTGAGACCGTCTCGAAAGTGTGCAAGGCTCGAAGGTTATGTCGGCAATCCATGTTGTCGTCCTCCTCACTACATCCGAGCGGGCGCCCTCCATATCGACTTCTGCTCATGCAAGCAGGGATGGCGAGGCCTGTGCGGTCACGTTCCATGAGAGTTTTTTAAAACTCAAGCAGGAAACTCATTGGACACCCATGATCGGTCCTGAAATGGTCGCTCCTATCGCTATTGTGAACGAGAGATCGGCAATGACGAAAACGGAGCAGGGCAGGCGTCATTTCATGACTGGGCTCTCGGCGCTGGCCGTGTTCTCGGGGCCGTGCCTGTCGCTGGCCGGCGAGGTGATGAAGGAGATCGCCGCGCTCAAGCCCGGCGAATTCACCTGGCATCCGGAGCGGCAACGCACAGGGCCCGTGGCCGTCGTCGTCTCCCTGCCGGAACAGCGCGTGCATGTCTATCGCAATGGCATCCGCATCGCGGTCGCCACCTGCTCCACCGGCAAGCTAGGGCATGAGACGCCGACCGGCGTCTTCGTCGTGTTGCAGAAGGACAAGCACCACAAGTCGAGCACCTATGACGATGCGCCGATGCCGAACATGAACCGGCTGACGTGGTCCGGCATCGCGCTCCATGCCGGCAATCTGCCCGGATATCCGGCCTCACACGGCTGCGTGCGCCTGCCCATGGCCTTTTCCGAGCGTCTCTTCGACATCACCCATCTCGGTACACCGGTCATCATCTCGGGCGCTGCCGCAGATCCGCAGGAACTCACCCATCCCGGCATGGTGCTCGGTGCCTATGCCGCACGCGAATTCGGCGATGCCGTGACGGCGCTGCGCGGCAAGCAGCGCCCGAACGACTGGACGGATCTGAAGAAGCAGCCGGTCGTTTCGGTCATCATGTCGACCTTCGATGGTAGGGCTTTGCTGGTCGAAAACTCCGAGATCCGCGCCGAGGGCCGGATCACGGTGAGCGGCAGGGACAAGTTCGGCAGCCATGTCTTCCTGCTCGACGACATCAACGATGCTGCGCTGGGCATGCGATGGATCGCGTTTGCCAATCCCAACGAGGACGATGGCGTGGTCAGCACGGCCGCAAACCTTCTCTCCCGTATTTCTGCCGATCCGCCCTTCGTGGCGACGATGCAGAGGGTTCTGCATCCGGGCGCAGTCCTTATCCTAACCGACGCCCCTCTTGCCCCGGATAGTCGCACGGGCGAGGATTTCGTGATCATGAGTTGATTGCGGTCGCTTCGCCGGGAAGGTGGGATGGTTCGGCCCAAGCACGATCCAAGGGCGCCTCGCCAGCTTTGGCCCGAGCGAGCTCTTTGCCTATCGGCAGCCGCGTCCACCCGCTTAGAGAACGTTGGTGCGTCTTCAGCTCAAGCCTCTGAACCCACTCAGCATCTTGGTTTAGCCCGTGTGCTGTGCGCCGGGGAGGAAACACGTTGCCGCTCCGCACACTCATGCGGAGCGGTGAGATCCCGCGAGATCACTCCTCTCGGAATGCTCTGGTGATCTGGTCTGTGAACGGTTTTGCGAGGAACGAGATGACGGTTCGTTCTTCGGTTTCGATATAGACCTCGACAGGCATTCCGGGCGTGAGCTTGGTTGCGAGTTCGCCGAGGTCGTCCGGAGAGAAGGTCACGCTGGTCTTGTAGAAAGGCAGGTTCGTCGCCTTGTCGATGACGGTTGCGGCAGGGATGATATCGACGGCGCCGACGATTTCCGGTGTGGTCTGGCGGTTGAAGGCCGTGAACCGCATGCGGGCGGTCTGGCCGACGAAGATGCGGTCGATATCCGTCGGTGCGACCTTTACATGCACGTCGAGTTCGGTGTCATCAGGCACGATCGCCATGATTACCTGACCGGGGGCAACGACGCCGCCGATGGTATGGGCCTGCAGATCGTAGACGGTGCCGCTTTCCGGCGCCTTGACGGTGGTTCGCTCCAGCCGATGAGTAAGCTGCAACGCACGCTGCTCGAGTTCGGTGAGCCGCGCCTCGACCGAGACGATCTCCTTCTGCAATTCGGTGCGGCTGGTCTGGTCGACCGACATCAGGCGGACATTGAGCTCGCTGATCTGACCTTGCGCCTCTGCGACACGGGCGAGGAGATCGCCGATCGTGCCTTCGATCCGGACCATCTGGCGGCGAAGCCCGCGCAGTTCAGACGCCTTGGCGAGCCCCTTCTGCACCAGCCCTTCCTGCATGGCAAGCTCCTCGGCGATCAGCTCGTTCTCGGAAAGGTTCGCCTTTTCCTGCTCCTTGAGGCCGTCAATCTGGTTGCGCAGCTGGGAGATCTGCATCTCGATCTGCTGCTTCTGGTTTGCCCGCATGTCGCGGTTCTCGTCGAACAGCTTGCGCTCTTCGCGGGTGACGTCGGGCGCAAGATCGAGACCGTCGAAGGAGAGGGCGTCCGCACCGTCACGCTCGGCCACGAGGCGGGCCATCATCGCCTTCAGCTGGCCCACTTGCGACTGGACGATGCCGAGTTCGATGCTGATCTGCGTGTCATCCAGGCGCAACACGACCTCGCCCTTCTTGACGGAGGAGCCGATCTTCACGGGGATCGCGACAATCGTGCCGCCATCGACATGCTGGACCTGCTTGGTCTCGCCGGTGACGACGAGTTCGCCCTGCGAGATGACGGCGCCGGCAAGCTTCGCCTGCGCGGCCCATCCGCCGATCCCGACGGTGAGCGCAAGGCCCAGCGCCGTTGCCGCAAGCATGCGCCCTCTCAAGCCCTTGCCGGCCAGCGAGACATTCGTGTCGGTATCGTTTGGACGCTGTGTCATGTCGTTTCCCCATACGCAGGTTACAATGTGAGCCCGAAGAACGGCTCGTTTACCGGGTTAAGATCAGGCAACGAGCCCTTCGACCTGACCCGGCAGATGGAATGCCGTCAGGATCAGGTCGTCGGCATCGAGGTCCTGGGCGCTGATGATGACGATCTCGTAGTCCTCGTCACCATCGATGTCGGTGATCAGTTGCAGGACGTGATGGCCTGCATCGTCGTCGTCGATCATCTTCTTGTAGAGCTTGACCAAGGTCTTGTGCGCATGGTCGTCGAGTTCGAGCGAGCTCTCGCCATCTTCGAAGTAGAGCCGTCCGAGTTCGCCTTCGAGCTTCGACAGGTCGACCTTGTCGCCAACGTTGAAATCGCGGATCTCGTCATGGCCCATGCCGCCATTGGCGATCGAGGCGACAGAGCCGAAGACGAAGGTATCCTGGCCGCCCTTGCCATAGAGAATGTTGACGGCGGCACTGGCAGCAATCGTATCATTGCCCGTCCCACCGACAGCGTTTTCGATCGAGGTCAGCCGGTCGCTGCCGATCTCGTCGCCGTCTGCGGAGCCGGCCGCGAGATCGATATCGACCGCCATCCTTGCGAAGGAGGCGTCATAGGTGTCGCTGCCGTCGCCGCCATGGATCACGTCGTCGCCGTCATCGACGATGGCGGGCGTGGCCGCAGCATCTGCACTCGACAGTCTAATCGCGATCCGTGCAAGGCTCTCGAGCTCCAGCACCGGCTGGACTCCTGCAACGAAGATATCGTCGCCATCATTGCCGACCATGACATCTTCACCCGCGCCACCGCCGAGCGTATCGTGACCGGCGCCGCCTTCCAGCACGTCTTGGCCCGCATCGCCGGAGAGCACGTCGTTGCCGTGTTCACCGAACAGCCGGTCGTCGCCGTCGCCGCCGGACAGGACATCGTCACCATCGCCGCCGATCAGGCTGTCGCGCCCGGCTTCGCCGAACAGCATATCATTGCCGGCCTCGCCGAAGAGCACGTCATCGCCGTCTCCGCCGAAGATACGGTCGTTGCCTTCACCGCCATGGATCACGTCGCGACCATCGCCACCGATCAGCAGGTCATCGCCGGCACCACCAAGGATCAGGTCGTCGCCTTCGCGGCCATAGACGATGTCGTTGCCGGCGCCGGCATAGATGAGGTCCCTGGCCGGCGTGCCGAGAAGAACGTCATCTGCATCGGTTCCCTCGATCTCAGTCTCCGGATGCGGACGCATGTCGACGAAGGCCTGACCCTGGATCGTCGCCTTGCCGTCGCTGAGCGTGAAGTTCAGTGTGACCAGACCCTGTTTGTCGCGCTCTGGAACGTAGATCCAGGCATCGCTGCCATAGCTTCTGATCTCGCCCGAGGTTGCCTGGATCGCGGAGATCGTGAGCTTGTCCCCGTCGGGATCGATGCCTGCGCGAGCCAGGTCGGCCCACATCAAAAGCATCGACAGGTTGACCAGTCCCGTCCCGAGATAAACGGGTCCGCGCGACACCGGCGCGCGATTGACCGGCTGGCTGTTGCCACCGGTAGAGCCGCCCCCAGGAGGAGGCTCGGTGCCGCCGCCGGCATTGCCACTGCCCTGGCCCGCAGAACCGGGCAGTCCGTCAGACGCGTCATTATTGGCCTTGGGCAGCGTGAAATCACTGAACCGCGGCCGGGCGACGGTCGGAGACACGAAGCGGAAGCCGTTGGCAGCAACGTCGATCGACACGCCCTGGAATGGCCGGTCGGTATAGCCGCCCTCCAGCATAAAGTCCTGGGCGTTGTAGCGGATCGAGGAATAGAGCCGGCGTGGTTGTTCGATCTGCTCGACAACATCTTCATAGCGCCGCTGGATCTCCTGCCAGAAAGCGGCAATGTCCACGCCGCTCTCTGCGTCGTCCTCGACCGGCGGGGCCGTGTCGTCGTTGAGTGCCACCGTCTTCTTGTCCTCGGGCACTTGCGTATTGGGCGCCGGATTGACCATGTCGCGCAACCGCCCGAGATAGGCGCCGAGCCCCATTGAGAGCACGGCGAAGATGCCCGGGGACCACAGGGTGCGGTCCTGAATCTCGGCGAGCGCGAACTTTTTGGCCGGCGCCTTGGCCGCCTGTGCATCGCCATGACCGAGCTTCAGGCTATCGTCATGATCGATCGTGGACATGGTCATGTGTCTCACTCCGCTGCGACTGATAGCGTCCGGGCCGGACGCAAGGACTTCTTCTCGGACGTATTGGCAGCCACCTTGATGATCTCCTCCTTCGGACCGAAGGAGACGAGCTTGCCGCCCTGCACGACGCCGACCATGTCGACGGCCTGAAGGACGCTCGGGCGATGCGCGACGATCACGACGATGCCGCCACGTTCGCGTACCTTCACGATCGCCTTCATCAGAGCCTCTTCGCCCTCTGCATCGAGGTTGGAATTCGGCTCGTCGAGCACCACCAGGAAGGGATCGCCGTAAAGCGCGCGTGCCAGCGCGACGCGCTGCCTCTGCCCGGCCGAGAGCGACTGGCCGCTCGGTCCGATCTGGGTCTGGTAGCCATTGGGAAGCCGCACGATCAGGTCATGAATGCCGGCGGCGCGTGCGGCCCGGAAGATCATCTTGGAATCGGCATCCGGATCGAAACGGGCGATGTTGTCAGCAACAGTCCCGTCGAGAAGGGCCACTTCCTGCGGGAGATAGCCGACATTCTGCGTGAAGAAGCTGGTCGGCCACTGCTTGAGATCCGCGCCGTCGACGCGAACCGAGCCCCGCAGCAGGGGCCAGATGCCGAGAAGCGAGCGCGCAAGCGTCGTCTTGCCGCCGCCCGATGGGCCGATCAGTGCCAGTGCCTGACCGGCGGTCAGCTCGAACGACACCTCGCTCAGGAGCACGGTGCCCGTGGTCGGTGCGACCGTCGTCATGCCTTCAACGACGAGGCCCTCGGTCGGCTGGGGCAGGTCGAACTGCGTGCTGGGACGATCGAGGACAGCGAGCGTGTCCTTGATGCGCGACCAAGAGCGGCGGGCGGAGATGACGCCCTTCCACTGGGCGATCGCCTGGTCGACGGGGGCAAGCGCACGGCCCGTGACGATCGACGAGGCGATGATGGCGCCGGCCGACATCTCGCCCTGGATGGTGAGATAGGCGCCAAGTCCGAGTGTCGCCGACTGCAGCATCATGCGCAGCACCTTGGAAATGCCGGCAAAGGTGCCGGCGATGTCGGAGGTCGCCGTCTGGGTGTCAAGGTGACGGCGGTTGGCGCTTTCGAAGCGGTCGATCGCGCGGTCGGTCATGCCCATCGAATAGAGGATGTCGCCGTTGCGGACATGGTTGTCCGAGACGTTGTTGCGCTGGATGGCCGCTCTCGTCATTTCCTTGGCGTGGCGGCGCGACAGGAGTTCGGCTGCGATCGTGAGACAGGCGAGGAACAGCGCGCCACCCAGTGTCAGCATGCCGAGCATCGGATGCAACAGCCATACGAAGACGAGATAGATCGGGATCCAGGGAAGGTCGAACAGCGCCACCGGCCCCGCACCGGACAGGAAGCTGCGCACGGTATCGACATCGCGTCCGCGCTCTGAGGCTTCCGCCGACGAATAGCCGAAGCGTGGCATGTCGATCACCACCCGATGCACGAGCGGTGCGATTTGCCGGTCGACATTCGAGCCGAAGCGAACCAGCATCTGGGACCTCAGGATGTCGAACAGGCCCTGGAACAGGTAGAGCCCGACCGCGATCACCGAGAGCCAGATCAATGTCGGGATGCTGCCACTGGTCAGCGCCCGGTCATAGATCTGCAGCATGTAGAAGGCGCCGGTCAGCGCCAGGATGTTGATGATCCCCGACAGACCGAAGACGAAGCCGGTCACCAGGCCGATGCCTGAGAGTTTGTAGCTCGACTGCTTGCTCATGAGTTCCCCCACTCAAAGTTGCCTGTCCGGCCCCGCCCGGGCCGGACAGTCTGTTCATGCAGTCCTCAGGAAACGCCGAGGAAGTCGTTGATCGTCAGGTTGTGACGGCCATGCAGCGAGAGTTCGAAGTCTGCGGCATTATCGCCCTGCGTGTTGCCACGGATAATCGTGAACTCCTCGCCGTCGCGGACCTCGTGGGTGATGGTCACGCCGCCGATCGCATCGATCATCTGGCCCGCCTCCAGCTTCATTGTCCCGTTGGGATTCATGCCGGTGAAGTCGATCCGGTCGCCGGTCTGGAAGCCGTAGATCGTGTCGTTATCGGCCGATGCCGCCGAGGTGAACTTGAAGACGTCGTCGCCAAGTCCGCCATCGATGATGTTGACCGCCGCCGACGCCGTGATCTTGTCGTGGCCGGAGCCGCCGATGAAGTTCTCGAAACCGTAGAAGGTGTCGGAACCCGTTGTGCCGCCCGCGACTGATCCGCGATCGTTGAAGCCATTGCCGAGATCGACCGTCAGGTTTGCGCTGCTCGCCGCGTAGTCGAGCGTATCGATGCCCGCTTCGCCGTAGTACGTGTCATTGCCGTCGTTGAGCGTGGCGATGACGGTATCGTCGCCGTCGCCACCCCAGATACGGTCGTCTCCGGCCCCGCCTTCGACGATGTCATTGCCAGCACCGGCAAAGATCTGGTCAGACCCAGCCCCGCCGAAGACGATGTCCTTGCCTTCTCCGGCATGCACTTCGTCATCGCCCAGACCCGCATTGATGAAATCGTCACCGTCACCGCCGGTCACCACGTCATCACCGTCCTCGCCGCGCAGGATGTCCGAGCCGGCCTGGCCGACAAGGATATCTGTGCCTGCACCGCCGAGGATCGTATCATTGCCTGCGGCACCCATCAGGGCGTCCGCAGCCGCGGTTCCAATCAGCGTCAGCGCTGCGACCGGGACAGGAGTAGGTGTGGCGCCACCGTCGGTGCCGGTGCCTTCACCATCGTCGTCCCCATCGCCACTGCCATCGCCTTCGCCCTCACCGTCTCCGTCCGAAGACCCGTCGCCGTCGTCTTCACCATCGTCGTCGCCGTCATCCTCGCCGTCAGTGTCACCATCGTTGTCGGTGTCGTCGTCATCACCGCCATTGTCGGTCTGGCCGTCGTCATCGCCGTCGTCGTCACCACCCGCGTCACCATCCCCATCCGGGCCGTCTTCGAGGTCAGAGGAGAAGATGTCTTCGGGCAGGCCGGTGAGGCCTGTGTTGCGGGTGACGATGTCGGAGAAGCCCTGACCGTCGATGAAGTTTTCGTAGAGGTCGAAGTTGTCGAAACGCTCGAGATAGTAGAAGCGGTCGGCTTCCTGCAGGCGGTCAAACTGCTCGTGCAGGACGACCCAGAAGGTGGAGCCGGCCATGCCGCCGTTGAAGTGCTCCTCGGCAAGGCCGCCGACCCAGAGATCGACGCGGTCGATGCCCTTGACGAGACCGGTGCCATCCTGGCGAACGGTGACAATGTCGCCATTGATCGCCTTGAACGCATCGATCTGGTTGGCCTGCAGGACGAGGTCCGGATAGGCCGCAATGAACTGCGCGATCACGACATCACTCAGGCCATTGCGCTGCTGGAAGTCCTGCCAGCTGGAATAAGGGTTCATCGAACCGCCATTCGCCTCGAGGAATTCGACTGCGAACTTGATGTAAGGATCGGTCGACGCCTGCAGATCGGCCTTGACCTGGTTGAGCGTGCCGAGACCGACATCGCGACCGCGCGCCACATTGAAGGCGAAGAGATCGGCCCGGATGCGGACGAGGTCGTTGCGAACCGCATCGACGACGTTGAAGTCGACGTCTTCTGCCGGCTGCTCGACGATACCGGACAGGATCGCGCCCGTGCCGAGCTGCTCGTAGCCGGGTTGGGGATTGTAGCCCATCTGCTGAAGTTGAGTGAGTTGCCCCGGCGTGTAAGCGTCGTTGGTCGGATTGAGGAAGGCGTCGAACAGATTGACCGAGACGTTCTGGCCATCCGGGCCCTTGACCGTGATCGTGTCGCCGATCAGCGAGTGGCCGATGCGGTAGACGGCCGCGGCAAACTCGTGGCTGATGCTGGCGGTCGCCTGGTCGTTATAGGCTTCAAAGCCATGGCTGCCGTTGCCCTGGATGCCGCCGATGAGTGCATCGGCGAACTCCGTGAAGACGACACGCTGGTACTCGGCTTCGTTGACCATCTTGGCCGCCTGGAAGAGCTGTTCCGGCGTTCCTTCAAAGCCAGCGGCCTCCAGTTTCTCGACATGGAAGTTGTGGTTGCGCGCCCAGATCGTGTGCATCGAGGTCAGCGTGAAGTTCTCGTTCGCACGACCGTCACCACCGATATAGTGGTCGAGCGGGCTGATCATCGGGTTGGCATCCAGCAGCAGGGCGTGGCTCGACCCCATGAAATCTCCGGCAAGCTGCTGGACGACGGTCATGTTGTAGCCACCCGCCTCTGTCCACAGGGTCGGATAGTATTCGAGCAGGGTCTGGCCGGCGCCGAGGCCTGGTCCCTCGAATACGGTTCCGGCCGCCCGGTGATGGTCGAGCAGTTCGCGCAGCGTCGACATAAGGTGGAAGCCAGGCGCCGACGGATCTTCCGGACCCATCAGGATGTGCGAGCCTACGCCGCCATTGCCATCGCTTTCGCGCAGGAACTGTCCGACGATGACGTTCGAACCATAGACCTGGTTCTGGTCGACATAGGGCGAGGTCTTGTTCAGATGCTCCGGCGTGTCGGTCGCCGTCTCAAGCGGATTGGCCAGCGAACCGCGAGTGAGATCGGTGAAGTTCGGTGCCATCGGTCTCGAGGTATCCACCCCGTCGATGATCACCTTGCCGGCCCCGCCCTTCGGCAGGAAGTCGAGACCGTGGTCGAAGTACTGACCAAAGGCCATGAAGAAGATGTTGGCGTCATTCGGCGCCTTCGGCAGGTTTGCCTCCTGCGTACCGATGGCGTCCGAGATCGCCCGCGGATCCAGGCCGTCGAAGATCGGGTTGAGCGCCCGGTTGATGATGTTGCCCTGGCCGTCCAGCTCGACGCCTGCTCCATAGCGGGCGTCGGTCAGACGGATGAAGGGTTCATCCGCAGCGCCGAAGGCGGGGTTGTCGATGTTGTTGCCGTTGCCGGAGAGATCGCGGACGCCGACGGCACCTTGCGTGTCGTCGTCATCGGCAAAGGCCGGCAGGCCGTTGACCAGATTGGTAATGCCCTGGATGTCGCGTGCCGTGTATTCGAAGGCTCCGGTGGGGCCGGTGACTGGATCAGGATTGTTGCCTTCGCCTTCTGAATGATCGCCCGGATTTGCGAGCTGAGGTGTCTGGCCGGAGAAGGTGATCGAATGCGCCCCGTTCGAAAGCGTCTTCGTTCCGTTGGTGTTGACCGTCAGGCTGTAGCTCTCCGGATCGGCCCCTTCCGGGATCTCGACCACGTCCTGTGCTCGCAATGTCCCGATGATCGTGTCCTGGCCACCGGCAGAGCGGAACAGGATGCGGTGTGCAGACGCGAGGTCGGAGATGTCGACGGTGTCGTTTCCGGCAGAGCCATTGATCGTGATCGTATTGAAGCTCAGGCTCGTCGGATTGAAGTTGCCGATCGGGATGACCTGATCGTTTCCGGCACCCGTGTTGATGACGATCTCTTCGATGCTATCGAGTTCGGCGATGATGTTGGCATTCGTCGTGCCACCGCGGGTGATGACGATCTCAGTCGCCGCATTGAAGCCGTTCATGCCGGCAGCCGTAGCGGCTGCACGGGTATAGACACGGAAGACATCATCCGAGGCGTCACCATTGATGGTCATGGTGTCCGTACCGGTTCCGCCGTTGACGAAGTCGCGACCGTCCCCGACGTTCCAGATGATCTCGTCGTTACCCGTATCGCCATCGATCGTGTCGTTCCCGGCACCGGCGATGATCAGATCGTTTCCGCCATTGCCGTCGATGGTGCTGTTCTGGTTGTTGCCGAGAATGATGTCGGCACCGCCGCCGCCGGACAGGGTGCCGACAGTGTCCCAGGTGATGTCGACATCGGCACTCGATGTCGCGGTGCCGTCGCTTACCGTGTAGGTGAGGTCATGGGACTGCGCGTCCGTGCGGGTCGCGACAACAGTGCCGCTGTTGAAGGTGATGCCGAAGTTTTGGTCGTTTTCGGAGGCACCCGTGATCGTCAGCGGCGAGCCTTCAGCATCGCTATCGTTGCGCAACATCATCCAGGATGGAATGGTGATCGGACCTGTAATGTTGGTCACGATGTTCTCGCCGATGGCTGTCGGTGCATCGTTGACAGACACCACGTCAACCGTCGTCGTGGCGACATTGCTATTGAAGAAGCCATCGTTGACCGTGACTTCGATTACCCGAGGCGTCGTATCGGGCGCGTCCGAGCTATTGCGGAAGCTGACCGACTGGATCGCGGCCTGATAGGTTGCCAATGATGCCGTACCGCTAATGGTCAAGATGATCGAACCGCCAGCACTGGTCTGGTTCGCGGTCAACCCGTTGGGCAGGCCCTGGGTTGCCAGAATGTCGCCCGGTCTCGCATTGGTCAGAACAATCCTTGCGGACGTCAAGGTCGTGCCATTGTCGGTGATCTTCGGCAATGATCCGATGGAGACGGAGGCAGCGTCCTCGACGTAAGTGGTCTCAACGTTGACAGTCGGAGGGCTCGCCGGCACCGCGAAGACAGCGTTGATGCTGACGTTGTCGATCGTGAAGGATTCGCCCGTGTCGAGCGAGTTGTTCGAACGGAAGCGGATTGCGGCATCGGCTTCAAATGCTGTCGTTACCGGCAAGGCCACGGTTATCGACCCGCCATTGCTTCCGTTAAATGTCCGCAAGGTCGTGAAGTTCGTCCCGTCGGCAGCGAACTCAAACAGGATTTCTTCGGTGTCGAAGCTCAGGAAGCCACCGACGGCGACGTCCGAGATGTCGAAGGTGACCAGCGCCGATGAAGCGCCGGCCAGATTTAGGCTGCGGGTAACCGCCGAATCGTCCGCATTGCCAGCCGTGAAGGTCAGGGTACCGACTGGGGTGACCTGGATTGTGCCGGCGGTTGCGCTTCCGTTGCCGTCACCAGTCTCGACCCAGGCCGCGTTAAAGGGTTGCGAGCCAGAGTTGTTGGAATACGAGCGTACGTTGAAGTTGTCGGCGAAGCTGCGGTTGACCTGGTCGAAACCATTAAGTTCAAGTCTTGGAGGCGACAGGACAAGATCACCATCCGCAAAACGCAACACTTCGATGTTCTTCACCCGGTCGACACCGTCGGAGGTCACCAGCCCAAGCGCGCCGGTCGGATCGACTTGGACATGGGTAACCGTGAAGCTGCCATCGGCATTCTGCTCGATGCTGTAATTCGCCCGGATGTCCGAGTAAACGGCAATGTCGACATCGCCTGTCTTGCCGCCATCGACGATTTCGCGGACGATTTGCATCTGGCTTGGCGTGATCGTCCGCTCAAGCAGCAGATCTGACAATGCCTTGCCACCGAAGGCGGGAGCTGTGTTGGCCGGGATTTCGCCGTTGACCAGCTGCGACTGGAGATAGACCGGTCCTGCCAGGCTATCGGCCGTATAGAAAAGGTTTGCTCCTGCGTCGATGCGGATGCGGACGTTCAGCCAGGCATCGCCGTCGATGACGTCGTCGCCGCCGCGACCCTCGATCAGGTCGCTGCCGCCACCGCCGAGCAGGATGTTGCCATCGTCGAAGGCAATCTGGGCTTCGCGGGCGGCTTCACCCACGGTTGCCGTGTTCTGAACTAAGTTGCCCAGGAGTTCACGTAGTCCGGCGATCCGATCGATGCCGGCCTGGCTCAGGTGGTGCTTGATCATGGTGTTTTCGGCACCGGCGAGGTTCGCACCTGGCTCTGCCTCCGGATCCGGCGTCGTGGGGAAGGCCGTCGCACGATTGTCGCCTAGCAGCACGTCGTTCTGCTTGTAGCCCGACAGACCTTCGACAGCGTCGAAGCGATTGCGCAGGATGTCCTGCTGATCGGTGGTGAAGATCGGCTTGGTCAGATCCGCATCGGCGTTTTCGGTATTGCCTTTGTAGATCGCCCAGTCATAGCCCCACATGCCTTCATTGCGCATGACGCTTTCGCCCTGCACCATGATATCGTCGCCGGACTCAGCGTCGAAGTCATGCTCGTTCTCGCCGGCGAACATGACGTCGTGGCCGAGAATGGTCGAGTTGAAGAAGAGTTCGGAATTGTCGCCGGCCGTCGTGTCGAAGCCGTTGCCGCCTTCGATCCAGTCGTCGCCTTCATTGCCGAGCAGGAAGTCGCCGCCTTCGCCGCCGAGCATGAAATCGTCGCCCTCGCCGCCGAACATTTCCTTGCCGTCGGGGCCTGCGATCAGGACGTCGGAGCCTTGGTTACCGAAGACCAGTGCCAGGCCCGAGCCGCCGTGGACGACGTCGTCGCCTTCCTCACCCATGAGGAAGTCTGTTTCGCCGATGTCAGTCCCTGCATTGGTGATGATGTCGTTGCCTTCACCGCCGTGGATCTTGTCGACACCGTAGCCGGCTTCGATGCGGTCATTGCCACCGCGGCCCCAGACGGTGTCATCACCGCCTCCGGAAATGATCGTGTCGGCCTCGTTGGTGCCCTGGATCAGAACGTGGTCGTTGCCATTGTACTTGATCGAGTTGGTGCCGCGTTCAACGATGGGTGCCAGAGCATTCTGGAAGGGATCTGCGCCGACCGGATCGGTGTAACCCCACCTCGTCTGCTCGGCGCGATCAACGTAGAGAACGTGATCCGGCACGGAGAAGATATCGCCCGGCACGGCATAGCCTGTCTGGCCGATGTCGGTGTTGCGGATGACCATTTCCGCAAACGAGTTGGCTTCCAGCTCGTTGAGGAGGTTCATGCCCTGCGTACGCGACAGGTAATAGAAGCGGTCGCCGTTCTGCAGGTTTTCGAGCTGGAGCTCGAAGACGAAGGAGAAGGTGGAGCCCAGCATGCCGCCGAAGGCCATCTTCTTTTCGGCAAGGCCGCCGATCCAAAGATCGACATCGTTCAGGCCGCCGAGATTGGTGTAGGCGCCGGTGCCGTTGAGGAAAGCCATCCGGTCTGCATCAAAGTTGGTTTTGGCTTCGCCCGTGAGGCTTGAATCACCAAAGACGAGCTTCATTGCTGCGTCACGCTTTTCCTCGCCAGTCTTCTCCCGGAAGCCTGTAGGGAATTGCTGTGTGATCGGAACCGCAACGAGACTCGTCAACGAGGAATGCGTGCCATAGGCAGCGATGAAGTTGACGATCGAGGCCGGGTTCTTGAGGTTCATGCCGAAATCGACCCAGTTCTTGTAGGGGTCGAGCTGCGTGTCGCCATTGGCGATCGCCTTGAACTGTGCACGGGCGGCGTTCAGGCTCGGAATGCCGGATTCACGACCACGTGCGATGTTGAGTGCGGCAAGGTCAAGCGGAATGCCGACGAGGTGGTTGCGCAGAACGTCGGTTACGAATTCGTCGATCTCGTTGCCGACCTGGCCGGTCATGCCGCGAATGACGGCACCGGCGCCCTGATCCGCCGTGATCTGGCCCGGCGCATAGGCCGTCGGGTTGAGGAAGGCGGAGAAGAGGTCCATCGACGACTTGGCACCCGAGGCGCTCACGCTGTCGACGGTTTCGTTCAGCATCGAATGGCCGAAGCGATAGACGACATGTGCGAACTCGGCGAAGATCGCTGGGTTGATGTCCATCGACGGGTTGAAGACGAAGGCGTCGACATCCGGCTGGATCTTGCGGGCAAATTCCTCGAAGACGAGGTGCTGATACTGCATTTCAGTGGTGAAACGGGCCGCCTGGAACAGACGCTCCCCATCCCAGTTCAGGGTAGCAAGATTGTCCGGCAGCGCGGTCACGTCAGACGCGAGCCACTCGTTCAGGAAATCAAAGTTGCCACTCTGGGCCGCTGCAATCGCCTGCTCCTTGACCTGCTCGACGATGCGGTTGTGCTCGGAATGGAAGATGTGGTGGACGGCGGTCAGGCCGATGTTTTCGTTGCCGCGGCCGTCACCGGTGACGAAATGCGCATCGAGCAGTTCGTCGTCATAGGTTGTCGCCTGACCGAATTCGTTGAGCGGGATTGCATTGTTGGCCACGTCGTCGGCATCGGCTGTCTTCATGATGTCCGGCGTCGCCGGATTGCGATCGTGATCGATCAGACCCGGTACGGCGTTGTGCGCGATGTCATCGAGGAAAGCATGATTGGTCAGAACCGCATTTGCGAGGCTGACCGGGGTTGTCAGGTTGCCTTCGACCCAGACGATGTTGTTTGCCGTACCGGTGGCGACCATCGGCAGGCCGTTCGGGCCGCGCACAAACTCACCATAGGCATCCATCCGGAAAAGCGGCACGGTTCCGACGAACTCGTCCGTCAGATTGAAGCCGAGCATCTCGCGGGCCTGCTCTTTCACTTCCGCCCAGGTAGCGATCCCCTTCGCGCCTTCCAGAAGATGGCCAGTCGACACGGGCTCGCCACCAACCATCTTGTATTCGCGCAGGAAGAGCTGCTTTGACGCGACCGAGGAATAGGTCTGGTTCTGGTCAACGAACGGCGTGGTTAGGTTGAGCGGCGTCTGCGGCGAGCGCGTCAGGACCATGTAGTTGGTACGGCTGCCTTCCACATAAAGCGGATCATCCGGAGCAAGCGGGATGTAAATCTTCTCATTGCCGCCCTTCTGGACGAGATCGAGACCGTGGTCGAAGAACTGGCCGAACAGCGTGAACCATGAATTGTAAGGTGCAGAGAGACCTTCGTCCGGTGCCACGTTCTCGATCAGGATCGAAGGGCCATCGAAGCTGATGCCATAGGTGTTTTCAAGTGACGTCGCCAGCGTCGTGGTCACATTGGCGATGAGGACCGCGTCGGTCTTTTGCTGGGCGGCCGGCAAGGCATCATTCGCGGTCTTTGCCGTCAGCATGGCTGCATCGAACTGCGTCTTGATCGAGGTTACGGCACTCAGGACGTTGCCCGTGTAGCCGGCCTGCATCAGCGCGGTGTAGATCGCTGCAGGGTTCGAGAGCGTCTGATCGACGATCAGGTTGGAGATCAGTCGCGGATCGGCGTCTGCAACCGCACCCGTCGGGTTATAGGCGCCACCGATCGTCGTGAACGTATTCTGGCCGGTCCGGATCTGGAACGTGTCGCCATCGGTGACACGCCATTCGTCGCCAAGCAGATCGAGGAACGGCTGATCCACGGCACCCCAGTTCTCGCGGCCGGCACCCAGATTGTTGAAACTGCCGTCGACGGTCCGCAGTCCGTAGGGAACATGTTCTGCGCTGATGGCGAGCGTTGCGCCTTCTGTGCCTTCCGGCACAACGTTGCCGAGCTCGTCGATCCAAATGTTGGTCAAGGCTTTCGCATTGGTGCCCGAGTGAGCGACCGAGTTCGCTTCTGCGATCTTGATCTGGCGAAGAATGAATTCGAGATCGTGCTGATTGATCTGGACCATAACGCTACCGGGGTGCCCCCGCCTCCGATGTTCATCCCCGTGACGTGCTGTCAGGGATTTGTCAGGAAAGCAGCGTTGCACATGCGGCGAAAACAGGAAGGGAACTTGGTCCCGCCTATTGTAGGATCAAAGTCCAATCCCGGTTCAGACCTTGGTCTGAGCTTTCTGAAGGCGTGGTCGACAACAAGCTCATAAGCGTGCATGAATATAGAACAAAGAGGGGTGGCGGAAACTGCAGAAACAATACTGCAGATCTGCGCAAAATCGGGGGAGTGGCATGCGGCAGGTCTGGACAGAACTCGGCTTGGTTTGATGCACACCAATTCGATGAAAGAGGAACGCGCCAGGCCGGTGCCGCCATTGGTGCAACGCGTGTGGCTCAGGCTCGGATCACTGTCGTTGTCGGCGCAGTTCCTGATTGCCGCGTCGATGATCGTCTTTGGTCTGATGGCTGGTGTCAGCTTCTTTGTGGCTGCTCAGGTGGAGAAGGCGGCCCGCAATGCCGCAGGCGCTGCCGGCGCTGTCAGGATGCAGGCCCTCGTTGCTCCGCTGGTCGAACGCTCGGAGAACGGCGAGTTTCGGTTCGATAATGTGTTTCAAGGCAAGATCAACAACCTGATCGGCCAAGGACCGCCCGGGCAGCGGATCATCAACATCAAGATCTGGATGGCCGATGGCCGGCAGATCTATCCGCCCGGCACGTCTGCCCAAGAGCCCGTGATTTTCGAAGAACTCCAGCAAGCGCTTGCTGGTCAGACCGTGGTGTCGCGGACGACGGTCGCCAAACACCAGTATAGTGACGAAGAAACATCGCAGTCTCTTCTGGAGATCTATGGTCCGCTTGTGAGATCTGCGGACGGCGAGGTCTTGCTGGCGGGGGAAATCTACGAGGAGTCCGAAGTCCTCGAACGCCAGATCGCTGAAACCCGGAGCACTTCGATGGCCGGGGTGCTTCTGCTGTCAGTCCCAATGTTGTCACTGCTTTATCTCGTCGTCAGAAAGGGTGCGCGGCTGATCGAACAGCAGCGACGCACGCTGCGGGAAAGCCTTCGCAACGCCATCGAACTCTCCGTCGAAAACAACCGCCTGCGGCTGCTCGCCGACAATGCCCGGGTCGAGGCCGGCAAGCTCAACGAACGCATACTGGATCAGATCGGGGCGGATCTGCATGATGGAGCCGTGCAATTGCTCACTCTGGTCAAATTGCGTTTGAGCGATCTTGTGACACCGCGCCCCGACGTCTCCCAGCCCACGCGTGATGCCCTGAACAAGATCCTGGATCTGGTGGGCAATGTTCTGGACGAGGTCCGCAACCTGTCTGCCGGTCTCGTGCTGCCTGAACTTGAGCACGCCACGATCGATGAAGCTTTGCAGCTTGCGACCAAGCGCTATCTCGAGATCACCGGACGGGAGACGACCTTGATTGGAAGTGCCGGCATCGACTTGCGCATTCCGGATCTGTCGATCTGTCTTTACCGGTTCGTGTTGGAAGGGCTGATGAACAGCTATCGCCATGCCAGCAGCAATTCGCACATGGTCCGTTGCAGCTTCAAGCGTGGGCGGCTCTTTGTCGCCGTGGTGGACATCGGCCAGCGTCCTGTACTGTCGTCGAAACGTGAAGTGCAGAGGGTGCGCCTGGGCAAGGTCAGCCAGAAACGGCGGATCCGCAGTTTTGGCGGACGGATGCGGTATTTTCCGCGCCGGAACGGGTCATTTGCGATCGCAAGCTTGCCGATCGGCAACGAATAGCGAGATCTTTAGCTTGCGATGCGATCGCGCGGGGAGGTCCTGTTCTTGACCGCGATGACGAGTTCGACGCGGTTGCGGACATTGAGCTTGCTCATCAGTGACGTCATGTAGTGTTTGACGGTTTTTTCGCTGATGTTCAGGGTGACGCCGATTTCGCGGTTCGTCAGGCCCTTCAGCAGTCCGCTGACGATCTGTTCTTCGCGATGATGGAGGCGCTCGGCCGGCTGTGCCCTGCGCCGCAGCTCCGCCGTCTTCATCGAGACGATGACCTTGGTGGCGAAGCCGGGGGTGATGTAGGTCTCGCCGCTATAGGCGCTGATGATCGCGTGATGCAGGTCGGAGGACGAAGCCCCCTTGAGGACGTAACCGCTGATTCCTGCCTCGATCAGCTCTACCGCCGGCTGGATCGCGCTTGAGGCCGTGAAGACGATAACCTTCGTGTCAGGATAGGACGCAAGCATGACATCTATCGCCGCGAAGGAGTCTCCCGGCATGCTCAGGTCCATCACGATGACATCAGGATGGTGGGTTTCAAGAATATTCAGCGCGTCGACGGTGGTGTGACCCATCGCCACGACATCAAGATCGGTCTTGGTCCTGTATAGGCTAACCAATCCCTCCAACAGTATCGGATGATCGTCTACAAACGCGACACGTACAAGCATTACCCCCACCCTCTCAGGGGTAGATCTAACATAAGCGGCATGTTTCAGGAAGCGCTTGATTAACTTTCGGTTAATACTGGCGTGTTCATTTTTGGTGATAGTCGGGGTTTCCCGTTAAAGCAGTCTATGTGAATAGCCTCGCGCAGGTTTCATGCTGCTTCGTCAATTCGTTGGTAACATCAACCGTTCCTGATGTATTGTGACTATTATTTTAGAATATCTTGATTTAATCGGACGCATGATTATCAGGTGCTGCGCCAGCATCTTAGAGCTCTTGGCGGCGCGGTCCGGCAACAGGGCAGGGGTGAGACTACGGCGATCGGCGAGTTAATTTTATCGCTGATCAACCTGGGACCGATTGCTGTTTCGTCACCCTCAAACGCATAGATCCCGCCGCGAGTGCGTGCGGGATCATCAACGGTCACGAGCGGAAAAAAGTCACGGCTAAGTGCGGACCAGCACGAAGTCGTGCTTCACCTCCCAGAACTCCTCGGTGAAGCCATAGTCTGCGGCGCGTTTAGGTTCGTTCTTCCGGACGAACTCTGCCAGAAGGCTTTCCTTCACACCGAAGACCGCGTCGGAGTGAATGTAGGGATCATCCGGATCGAAGATGTGAGTCACCAGTGTCTCGTAGCCCTCTGCCTTGATGATGTAGTGCAGGTGGGCAGGGCGATAGGGATGCCGGCCGAGTTGGCCGAGCAGTTGACCAACCGGGCCGTCATCGGGGATCGGGTAGAATTTCGGCTTTACCGCGCGAAACCAGTAGTGCCCGTCTGGCCCGGTGCGGAAGACGCCGCGCAGGTTGAAGTCGGGCTGGATGCCCTTCTGCTGGACATCGTAAAAGCCCTCGTCATTCGCCTGCCAGACATCGATCACGGCATTTGCGATCGGCTTGCCCTCGGTGTCGAGAATACGGCCCTCGATCACCATGTCCTCGCCCTTGGAGTCCAGGCAGATATTGGCGCCCATCGGCAGTTCGGGGGCATCGGCCACATGGAAGGGGCCGAGGACTGTGCTCTCCGAGGCGCCCGAGGGTTTGCGGTTGTTGACCGCATCGACCAGCATCGAGACGCCGAGCACGTCTGACAGGAGGATGAACTCCTGCCGCCATTCGTTGCACATCTGGCCGGTGCGGGTGAGGAAGAGGATCGCCTCCATCCACTCGTCCTGGCTTGGCTCCAGTTCCTTCACTGCCTCGTGCAGCTTGCGGGTAATGACTTCCATCACCTGCTTAAGCCGCTCATCCTTGGCGTTGGCGTTGCGGCCGGTGACGACCTCGACGGAGGTCTCCTCAGTGAAATAGCCCTTTTCATGTGCTTCCATGATCTCTCCTCACCGGTCCAGAATGGTTTTCAGGACACGCCGCAGCTCGCCTTCGGGGTCAGAGACCACGGCTTCCGCGCGCCAGGCAACGTGATGGTCCGGGCGAACCAGAAGGGCACCGGAATCGCGGATCTCGCGGGCGCGGGCCCAGTCGCCGGAGAAGTCCTGCCAGGTCTGGCGGGGGCCGATTTTGTGGACCGTGATCGGCAGGCCGAATTCCTTCGACAATGATTTTGCCGCAGCCACCCAGCCATCGCCGCCGATGCCGGTCAGAATGGTGAAGACGCCATGGCCGGTCAGGTCGAGGCTTGAGACCTTTTCACCTTCTGGGCCGAAGAGCCAGGCATGCGGCAGTCGGGCGCCGGGCCAGCTTGTCGGCTGGTGATGCAGTTCGGCGTCCTTTTCGAAGGCCGGTTCCGGCTGGCCGTCGGTGACAACAGCGCCGGACTTGTAGCGCTGGTTCATTTCCACGCCATGGGCGTCGAATTCGTAGACCTTGTGGGCAATCGCCTGGCGGATCGCCTCTCGCTGCTTTTCAGCATCCGCAGTGTTGTCGCAGCGGGCGTCCATGTTTTCCTGCATCTTCACAGGGTCGACGGAATCGAGCAGGCCGAGCGCCTTGAAGATCGGACCGAATTCCTCGATCGACTTGTTGGCGCGCGTGACGATCTGCTTGGCGACCGGCGCGCGCTCGGCCTGATAGCTGTCGAGCAGGCCCATACCGGCTTGGCCGCGGATAACGGCGGCGAGCTTCCAGGCGAGGTTGAAGGCATCCTGGATCGAGGTGTTCGAGCCGAGGCCATTCGACGGCGGATGGCGGTGGGTGGCGTCGCCCATGCAGAAGACGCGGCCGTTCGACATGGTGGTCGCATACATGTTGTTGACGGTCCAGGTGGAGACCGACTTGATCTTCGGCTGCAGGTCCTGGACGCCGACGAGATCGCGCACGACCTTGGTGGCGAAACCATCATCGACGGCAGGTGCCGGCTGGTTGATATCGTAGCCCCAGACAATCAGCCACTCGTTCCATGGGCGGACCATGCGGACCAGACCCATGCCGATGCCGCCGACATCAGCGCCGGGCTGAAGCACCCAGTAGAGCACCGAGGGGCGGTGGGCGACGTAGCGCGACAGATCGCATTCGAAGAGGATGTTCATCGAACCGGCGACGCCCATCTTGCCTTCGAAGGAGAGGCCTGCGTGTTCGGCGACCTTGGAGTTGCCGCCGTCGGCCCCGACCAGGAACTTCGACCGGATGGTGATGTCCTTGCCCGTCAGCCGGTCGCGGCAGGTGGTTGTGACGCCGTCGGCATCCTGTACGTGGCTCAGATACTCCGTCGACATGCGTGACTGCGCACCGCGCGAACAGGCAGTCTTGAAGAGCAGCGGCTCCATATAGGTCTGCGGTAGGTCGTTCATCCGGCCGGGTGAGGACAGGAGATGTTCGGCGCGAGAGAGCGGATGGTTGCCCCAGCTCTGCATGCGGCCGATCTCTTCGCCGGCGACCGCCGTGCAGAAAACGTTCTGGCCCATCAGGTCCTGCTCGGTCGCGAACATATAGGCTTCATCCTCGACGTCGCGGCCAAGATCGCGCAGCACCTCCATCGTGCGCTGGTTGGTGATGTGGGCGCGCGGCGTGTTGGCGAGCCAGCGGTAGCGGTTGATGACCATGGGCTCGAGGCCGTAGCTTGCGAGCAATGCGGCCGTCGCCGAGCCGGCCGGCCCGGTGCCGATGATCAGGACGTCGGTTGTGATGTCAGCCATTTGGCCCTCCCTTTGTCGTTTGTTCAAGCGATCCACCCCTCAAGGTGCGGCGGACCGGAAAGAGTTCGATGCCGGTACGGTCGGTGATCAGGCCCCAGATCCCGCGCGGCGCAAAAAGCATGGTGATGATGGCGAGTGCGCCGAGCAGCAGCAGATACCAGGACCCGTAGCTTGAGAGCGCATTCTGCATCAGGAAGAAGATGATGACGCCGAGGATCGGGCCTTCGATCGTGCCGATCCCGCCGATCACGGCGATGAAGATCACATAGGCCGTCCAGTCGGTGAGCGAGAAGGCGGCATCCGGTGAGATGCGGGCCTTCTGCAGATAGATGAGTGCGCCAACGACGCCGGTGATGAAGGCTGTCGAAAGATAGATCACCAGCTTCAGTTTCTGGGCGTCGACCCCGAGTGCTCGGGCTGCCGTCTCGTTGTCGCGCACGGCGGCAAGGCCGAGCCCCTGCTTTGAGCGCAACAGGCGGTAGACGAACCAGATGGTCAGCACGAGCACGAGCAGCGCCAGCCAGAAGGCGACTGCGTCTGCGGCAGCTGAAGCCCGCATGCCGAACATGTCTTCCAGGAAGGCCACGCCGAACATTTCGCGCGTCGCGTCGCGCGGAAGTGATGTGCCCGTGCCACCGCCGAGGGCCTTCCATTGAGCGAATAGCAGGCGCCCGACCTCGGCAATGACCCAGGTGCCGATGGCGAAATAGGGGCCGTAGAGGCGGAAGGCGAAGAACGCTGTCGGGATGGAAACGAGGACGGCGAAGAGGCCGGCGAGCGGGATGGCCAAAATCGGATCAACGCCCAGAAGGATGACGAAGCCGAAGAGGGCATAGGCGCCACAGCCGACGAAGAGTTGCTGGCCGACGGAAATCAGCCCGGCATAGCCGGCCAGCAGGTTCCAGCTCTGCGCGAGCGCAAGCATGGTGAGGATGAAGAACAGGTCCTGCACCACGCCGCGCGAGACGACGAAGGGGGCTGCTGCCAGAAGCAGCACGAAGAGGACGGCTGCGATTGAAAACAGCGTGGAGAGGCGAGTGCGGGTTTCGACCCGCCACGATGGCGTCGGGCGCATGACGTTCGACAGGATTTCTCTATTGGCGTTCATCGTCACCTCAATCGACAACGCGCGGGAAAAGACCCCGCGGACGGAACAGCAGGACGAGCAGGAAGGCGATATGGCCCGACAGGATCTGCCATTCCGGGTTGATGGCGGCTCCGAGCGTTTGTGCGACGCCCAGAATGATGCCGCCGGCGAGCGTGCCCCAGAGTGAGCCGAGACCACCGATGATGACCGCTTCGAAGGCATAGATCAGGCGGGCCGGCCCGGCGGTCGGATCGAAATTGGCGCGGGTGCCGAGATAAAGCGCGGCGATGGTGACGATCACCATGGCGAGGCCGGTTGCGATGGCGAAGATCTGGTTCGGACGGATGCCCATCAGGCCTGCCGTCACCACGTCGTCCGAGGTCGCGCGGAAGGCGCGTCCGAGGGCGGTCTTATAGATCAGCTGGTTGAGGCCGACGATGACCAGGATCGCGGAGGCGAAGGTCAGGAGCGGCATGACGCCGGCATTGATGCCACCGAGCGAGAGCGATGCCTGTTCCAGCGCACCTGCGGGGATGCGCTGGCTGTCGGCAGTGAAGGTTTCTAGCAGGCCGTTCTGGATGACGATCGACAGGCCGAAGGTGACGAGCAGTGGCGGCAGGATGTCCTTGCCCAGGGTGCGGTTGAGTAGCTGATACTGCAGCAAGTAACCGATCGCGAACATCAGCGGGCCGGCGATCACTGCGGCAACGAATGGGTTCAACCCTAGCGTCGAGACGAGCATGAGGATCAGGAAGGCGGCAAGGACAATCAGGTCGCCATGAGCGAGATTGACCAGCCGCATGATGCCGAAGACCAGCGAAAGACCTGCAGCGAAGAGGGCATAGAGCCCGCCGAGCAGAATGCCCTGGAGAATGGTATCAAGCCAGTTCATGGGGTTCCGCTCCGAAATAGGCCGCGTGGATGTCGGCGCGGTCGAGGTCTGCGGGACGCCCCTCGAGTGTGACCCGACCTTCCATCATGCAATAGACGCGGTCCGCGACCTTCAGCGCCTGGGCGATGTCCTGTTCGACGATGACGATAGCCGCCCCCGTTTCGCGGATGCGCGGGAACGCGGCGTAGATATCCTTGATGACGACGGGGGCGAGGCCGAGGCTGAGCTCGTCGCAGAGCAGCACTTCCGGATTGGACATCAGGGCGCGGCCGATCGCGACCATCTGCTGCTGGCCGCCGGAGAGTGCGGTCGCGGGGTTGCGGCGCCGCTCCTTTAGGATCGGGAAAAGGTCGTAGATCGTGTCCAGCGACCAGGGGCCGTCGACCTTGCGGCCGTGGCGACCGACCAGCAAATTTTCCTCGACCGTGAGCGAAGGGAAGAGTCGACGACCTTCGGGAACGAGCGCGATGCCGCGGGCCATGACGTCGGGTGATGCAAGCGCGCCGATCGGCTGGCCACGATAGAGGACAGCCGCTGGCTCATTGCGCAGCACGCCAGCGATTGAGCGCATCAGCGTCGATTTGCCCGCTCCGTTCGCGCCGATGACCGCGATCGTCTCGCCAGGATTGAGCACGAGATCGACGCCGAACAGGGCCTGGAAGTCGCCGTAGAAGGCGGTGAGGTTTTTTGTTTCGATGAGGCTCACGCTTTAGACCTCCATGCCGAGATAGATTTCGCGCACCTCGCGCGAATTCATGATGGTCTGCGGATCGCCATGGCCGATCATCCGCCCGAAGTTGAGGACCAAGATTTTTTCCGCGACGGCGTTCAGCGCGTGAAGCACGTGCTCGATCCAGATGATCGCCATGCCGCGCTGATGGACGCGCTTGATCGTGGCGACAAGCTGCCGGCACTCGCCCTCGGTCAGCCCGCCGGCGATCTCGTCGAGCAACAAAAGCTTGGGCTTGGTGGCAAGAGCCCGGGCGAGTTCCAGCCGCTTGCGCTCGAGCAGCGTCAGGCTGCCGGCGGGGCGGTTGGCCTTGCCGATCAGGCCGGTCTCGACGAGGATTTCGGCGCAGAAATCGGACACCTCGGCTTCGCTGCTTTCGCTACCGAAGGCGCCTGCGACGAGCAGGTTTTCATAGACCGTCAGCCGCTCGAAAGGCTGTGGGATCTGGAAGGTGCGGCCCATGCCGGCGAAGCAGCGCTGCATCGGCGGGACATTGGTCACGTCACGCCCATCGAAATGAACAGTCCCTTTTGCGACGGATAGGTTGCCGGTGATCAGGTTGAACAGTGTCGACTTGCCGGCGCCGTTCGGTCCGATGACGCCAAGCGCCTCGCCGGCTTCGACGGAAAAGGAGATGTCTTCGGCGACCACGAGGGCCCCGAAGGACTTCGACACACCATTCAGTTCCAAGATCGGCATGGACACTCCTCCGTCAGACTTGCGGCGCCCCGACAAGGGTGGGGCACCCCGCAGCCACATGCTTCACAGGGTTCAGCTCAGCGCTTCCATCTTGCCGCCAAGGGGGATGTTCGGTGCCTGGCCGTTTTCAACGACGACCAGATCGTAACCGCCGCCGGTTTTCAGCCGCCACTGGCCGCCGACGAGCGGGGTCTTGGCGACGTTCTTCTGGGCGAAGGGCGGCAGGTTGGCGTTGTTCCAGGCGATCGGGCCGACCAGCGTGTCGAGCTTGGTTTCGCCGATGGCCTTGGCTACTGCATCGCCGTCCGTCACGTCTTCCGCGCGCTTCATGACGTCGACCGCCAGTTCGAAGAGCGCATGGGCAAAGCCGATCGGCTGTGTCCACGGGCGGCCGGTCGCTGTGGTGAAGGCAGTTGCCACATCGGCAGCCGTCTCGCCTGTTAGCGAGGACTTGAACGGATGAGACGGCGTCCACCAGACTTCGGTCGAGAGGTTGTGGCCGGCATCGCCCAAGGCTTCCACGGTCTGCGGGAAAAGCAGTGCCTTGCCGATCGAGGCGATCTTCGGCTTCAGGCCCTGCTGCTTGGCCTGGTTCCAGAAGGTAGTGAGGTCAGGCGGGATCATCACGCCGGTGAGGATCTCGGTTTCGGCCTGCTTGAAGGCGTTGATCTGGGCGGAGAAATCATCCGTCAGGTTCTGATAGCGGCCCGTGTCTGTCAGGCCATAGCCGAGTTTTTCGAGCACCGGCGGGAAGCCGACGACCTTGTCGCCCCAGGCATTGCCGTCGCCGTCGTTGGGGAAGAGACCGCCTACCTTCTTGTTGGTTTCGATCTGGCCCCACATGCCGGTGAAGACGGCAATGATGTCCTCGAGGCCCCAGAAGAAGTGGTAGGCGTAGTTGAACGGCTTCCAGCTGGCAGGATCGCCTGGATTGCCCTGCTGGCCGATGAACCAGGGCTGCCAGGGGGCAACCGTCGACAGACAGGGGACCTGCTCGGCCTCGCAGGTGGTGGAGACAGGATTGGTGGTTTCGGGTGTCGAGGAGACGAGCATCAGGTTGATCTCGTCGTCGACGATCAGTTCCTTTGCGACTTCGGCGGCACGATTCGGGTTGGACTGGCTGTCCTTGACGATGACCTCGTAGTTCAGGCCCATCTTCTTCGTCGTGGCAAGGAAGCTGTCGATGACAAATTTGTCGGCTTCACCGAAGCCCGCGAGCGGTCCGGTCTGCGGACTGACATAACCAAGCTTGACCGCCGCTGACTGGGCAATCGCGGGGGCCGCAAGGCCCGAGGTTGCCAGCACGGCGCCGCCGGCTGCCGTCGTCTGCAGGAATTTGCGTCTCGTGAACATGCTTCCTCCCATCATCGTCTCTCCTCCCAAAGAGTGCGCCAAGCGCGAGATGTCGTCTGTGTCAGTCGGGCCTGACGCCCTCCCAGGCATTTTGCAGAAGTGTGCGGATCGACGCTCGGTCGATCGGGCGCGGGTTCCAGTAAGGGTTTTCGATCGCGATATCGGCGGCGCGGTCGAGATCGGCTTCAACAAGCCCGAAATCCTTGAGCGACAGAGGCGCGCCGATCGACTTGGCGAAATCCCAAAGGCCGCCACCGATCGAGCCGCCGAAGAGTTCGGCTGCTGCCGCCAGTTCAGCCTGCGCAGCCTCGGCATTGAAGGCAGCCGTCTGCGGCAGCATGACCGCATGGGTTTCGGCATGCGGAGTATCGAAGGAGCCGCCCAGCGTGTGGCAGATCTTGTGGTGCAGCGCCATGCCGACGGTGCCGAGCACTGTGCCGCAGAGCCAGGCGCCATAGAGCGCTTCCGCCCGCGCATCGGTGTCTTCAGGGCTCTTCACCAGAACTGGAAGGCTATCCTTGAAGGCGCGCAATCCGTCGAGCGCCATCAGCGTCGAGACCGGGTTGCGATCCTGGGCGTAGAGACCTTCAATGGCGTGCGCCATGGCATTCAGGCCGCTGGTGACGCTCATGCCGACGGGAAGACCAAGGGTAAGATCCGGATCGTAGATCACCACTTCCGGCAGGATGCTGGCATTCCGCACCGTCGTCTTTCGACCGCCTTCGGTCTGGCCGAGGATCGGGGTGACTTCGGAGCCTGCATAGGTCGTGGGGATGACGACCTGGGGCAGATCGGTGCGATAGGCAATCGCCTTGCCGAGCCCCGTGGTCGAGCCGCCACCGAGCGAGACGACGCAGTCGGCTTCGGTATCCTCGACGACCTTTAGCGCTTTCTCCGTCACCTCGATGGGCGTGTGCATCACGGCGCCGGCAAAGACGCCGACAGACAGGGCGCCAAGCCTCGCGGACAGAGCTTCGGCATCAGCCTTTTGATGCGGCGTAGCAAGCACGAGTGCGCGGTGGCAGCCGAGTGCTTCCACGTGTGCGGCAATGTCCGCGCTGCGGCCGGTGCCAAAGACGATACGGGCCGGGCTCCCGGTATAGGTAAAGGTCTTCATTTGCTCTTCCCCGGTCGCGCACGGATCATGACGAACTTGACGCTGACCTTTGTGCCTGAACGACCATCGGTTTCGAAGGGTCGAACGAGTTCCGGACGCACGCCGAACAAGGCGTCCTCTCCGAGCCGCGGATCGCTGTCGTCATAGATATGCGTGGTGATCGTCTCGAAGCCCGGCGCGCGCAGGACGAAATGCAGATGTGCTGGGCGATGCAGAGGGTAACCTGCCTGCGCGAGCAGCCGTCCGACCGGACCGTCACCGGGTACGCCATAGCCTGCGGGTCTGACGGTTCGGTAGTGGAAACGTCCGTCCTGGTCGGCGCGGAACAGGCCTCTGAGGTTGAATTCCGGTTGCAAATCGGGCTGCTGGTTTTCGTAATAGCCCTCGGCGTTCGCCTGCCATGTGATGATCTCGGCAGTCGGGATCGGCAGGCCATCCAGATCTTCGACCCGGCCTTCGACCTCAAGCGGCTCACCAATGCCATCGAGAGAAATCGAGCTGCCGAGCGCGCGCTCTGGCGTATCGGTCCGGAAGAAGGGGCCCCTGATCGTATTGGGCGTGGCGCCAGAGGGCCGACGCGAGTTGATCTCTTCGACGAGCGCCGAAGCGCCGACGAGATCTGAGAACAGAACCCATTCCTGGCGGCGTTCATCCGAGGCATGGCCGACTTCGGTGAGGAAATCGATGACCTTGCGCCACTGCTCCTGGGTGGGGCGAAACTCCTTGATGAGCTCATGCACATGGCCGACAACGGCCGACAGAAGGCGCGCCGTCGCGTCATCCGGCGTGCCGAAACGGCTGGCGAAGGCCTCGGCCGAGGTCGCTTCATTGAAGGTGATGAGGTCTGCGGCCGGCGACATGCATCTCCTCCCAAATCCGCATTGCTGGTCGAGGATGAAGCTAGCAGGGCTTGAATGCGTGATTGATGATTTGTTTGGGAGGCAATATAACAATCCGTTATGAAGTTCGACGAGCGACACCTGATCCAGCTGGCTGCCGTGGTGAAGACGGGCGGCGTGACCGAAGGCGCAGCCCTGTTGGGGCTCGCGCAACCGGCTGTGTCGCGTACTTTGTCGATGCTGGAAAAGAGGATCGGCGAACCGCTCTTCATCCGGGGACGGCGCCCGCTGCAGCCTACCCCGCTCGGGATTGCGCTTGCAGAACATGGTCTCGCGATGCTGGCCGCCTCCCGCAAGGCCTCCGACCTGATGGAGAGTTTTCGCGTCGGCAAAAGCGGCGTCGTCCGGGTGGGCGGCAGTCCCTTCTTCATGGATTCCCTGATTGCCGGCATGTGCGCGGAGTTTCAGGCGACACATCCGGATGTGCGGATCGACCAGTCCTATGGCTATTTCCCGGATCTTCGCGCGGCACTGAAGGCCGATCAGATCGATCTTGCGATCTGCCCCATCGATATTCTCGATGAAGGCTCGGGGCTTGCCTTCCAGCAGATCCTGCCTGGCCGCAATGTCATTGCCTGCCGGGTCACGCATCCGCTGCTCCTGAAACGCCGCCTGCAGCCGGCCCATCTTCTCGATTATGCCTGGGTGGCGCCGCCGCCGGGCAGCCCGCTGCTGGCAGACCTTCGAGCCCTGCTGCTCTCGTTCGGCGCGACCGAGATCCGCATCCGTTATTCCGGCGGGTCGCTGGCGAGTGTGGTCAATTATCTGAAAGCGGCAGATGCGCTGACTGTCATGCCGCACAGCGTTGTCTTTGCTCAGCGCAAGGAAAAGACGATCACGGCCCTGCCGATCAATATTCCGCATCCTGAGCGTGCGCTTGCGATCCTCAGAAGGGTCGATGCGCCCCGCTCTCCCGCGGTCGAGCAATTCTCGGCCTTTATCCGCTCCGGTTTCGACAACCTGAAACATCTGATCAAGCGGCATGAGGAGGCGGTCGTCTGGGGTAGTTGAGGGGCCCACCGAAGCAGGCCCCTCAGTGTTTGACCTGTCAGGCCAGCGCTTCCATCTTGCCGGCGGTCGGGATGTTCGGTGCCGTCTTGTTGTCGACGATGACGAGATCGAAGGTGCCATCGTCCTTGCGCCGCCATTGACCGCCGACCAGCGGCGTCTTGGTGACGTTCTTCGCCGCAAAGGGTGGCACGCCCTGGCCGTTCCACTCGACGCGGCCGACGATCGTGTCGACCTTGGAGGAGGCGATGGCCGCTGCCACGGCTTCCGCATTCGTCACGTCGTCGACGCGTCCCATCACATTGGTTGCCATCTCGAACAGCGAGTGGATGAAGCCGATCGGCTGCGTCCAGAGGCGCCCGGTCTTGGCGGTGAAGTCGGCGGCGAGTTCGCCCGCGCTCTGGCCCGTCAGCGATGACTTGAACGGATGCTGCGCGGACCACCAGACTTCCGAGGACAGGTTATGGCCGGCTGGGCCCAGCGTCTCGACCGATTGCGGGAAGAGGATCGCCTTGGCGACGGTGACGGCTTTCGGATTGAAGCCCTGCTGCTTGGCCTGGTTCCAGAAGGTGGTGAAGTCGGGTGGAATGACGACGCCGGTGATGATGTCGCACTGGCCGTCCTTGAAGGCGTTGACCTGGGCGGTGAAGTCGTCGCTCAGGTTCTGATAACGACCCGGATCGAGCAGGTCGAAGCCGGCCTGTGCGAGACCCGGCTTCAGGCCGACATTCGGATCCCCCCAGGCATTGCCATCGGCGTCGTTGGGGAAGAGGCCTCCGACCTTTTTGTTGGTATCAAGCTGGCCCCACATGTTGGTGAAGACGGCAATGACGTCTTCCAGGCCCCAGAAGTAATGGTAAGCGAAGTCGAACGGTTTCCAGCTCTCAGGATCGCCGGGATTGCCCTGCTGGCCGATGAACCAGGGCTGCCAGGGCGCCTTGGTGGAAATGCAGGGTATGCCCTCGGCTTCGCAGGTGGTCGCCACCGGATTGGTGTTCTCAGGGGTCGAGGCGACGAGCATCATGTTGATTTCATCCGAGAGGATGAGTTCCTTCGCCACATCCGCTGCCCGGTTCGGGTTCGACTGGCTGTCCTTGACGATAATCTCGAAGTTCTTGCCCGCCTCGGTCGCGAGGAAAGAAGCGATGTTATAGGCATCGCTCTCGCCGAAGCTTGCCAGCGGCCCAGTCTGCGGGCTGACATAGCCAAGCTTGATCTTGGCCCCTTGGGCGATCGCCGGTGCAGCGAGGCCCCCGAAACCATAGGCGAGACCGGTAGCAGCCCCCGCCTTCAGCAGTTTTCTGCGCGTAATCATGCTGTCCTCCTCCCAGTTGTATTTGTGAAACTACGCCGCAACACGGCGAAATGGCCGGCTTCCCTCCGCAAGATCCTGCAGGATCGCGTTCACCGCTGCGACTTCCATCTCGGACGCCTGATGCGTGCGTCCCGGAAAGAGTTCGCATCGAAGCCTCGCCCGCGCCCTCCCAAGCGCCTCGGAAGCTTCAGCAAAGGCAGAGACCGGGATCCAGGGATCCTGATCGGAGCCGGTGAGATAGACGGGCATTCCGTCGAGGTCTTGTGCCGGACGCGGGTCTGTCGTCTGGCCCACCCGGCACCCCGTGAGATTGACCATCGCCCCGTTCCACGGGCCGAAGGTCATCGCATATTCAAGCGACAGGCAAGCGCCCTGGCTGAAGCCGCCGATGAGAAGCGGCTTCTCCTTGCCGCCCGCCTTTCGCAGGGCCCCCACGAGCCCGTTGATATAATCGAGTGAGTTCTGGAGTTCCTCGCGGGTCGGATCGGTGAGCGCATCCGTGGCGCGCGCCGCATACCAGGAATTGCCGGTGGCTCGCGGCAGGCAATAGGACACGCCGCGTACCGAGAGCCGCCCGATGACCTGCTCCATCATGTCCTCGGGCGATTGAGTGCGCCCGTGAACAAAGACGCAGAGAACGTCGGCCTCCGCCGGTGCAACGCCCGCGGTCAGAGGCTCGCCATGGATGGCCATGATCGCCTCCGGCTCAGAAGTTGGCGGGTTCGAGGCCGGCGATCAGTTCCTCGCGGCGATCCTCGAACCAGGGCGGGAAGACGAGAGTGGTGCCGATGGCGTCAGCTGGCTCGTCCAGGGCCCATCCACCTTCGACCGACCAGGCGATCTCGAAGAGCGCGCCGCCGGGAGATCGCACATAGCAAGACTTGAAGTAGTTGCGGTCCTTTTGGTCAGAGACATCGGTGAAGCCGAGACCTTCGATATGGGCCTTGAGCTTCAGCTGGTTCTCTTCATTGCCGGTGTTGAGCGCGAGATGATGGATCGTGCCGCCCGACAGTGTCCAGGTGCCCTGCGGCCCGGTCGGTTGATGAATGATCTCGACCATGCTCGACGGTCCGCTATTGTTGGGCACAGAGAACATCAGCCCCTCGTCGCTGTCGGCTTCCTTCTTCATGCCCATGGCCACTGTCAGGAAGTCATCCATCGAGGTGCGGTCGAAAACGGCGATCGCTGCACCGTAGATGCCGCGGATGCCATGTGCCGAACCGACTCCGTTCGCTTCGCTGGTGATCGGCGGGCGGGTATCGGCCGGGCTTTCCACCAACTCGTGGTCGATGCCGCAAGGATGGGCAAGCGCAACGCGGGTGATGCCGAAACGGCTAGTCTTGGCCGCCGGTATGCCGCGCTCGTTCAGCCGGTTGACCCAGAATTCGGACGAACCGACCGGGATTGAAAGCTGGATGATCTTCGACTGGTTGGTGCCGCGCTTGCCGTAAATGCCGGGCTTCTTGAATGGGAAGGTGGTGACAATGGTCGAAGGGTCGCCGTTCTTGGCGCCATAGTAGAGGTGGTAAACCGGGATCGTGCCGTCAAACAATACCGTACGCTTGATGGAATGCAGGCCAAGTGTCTTTGTGTAAAAGTCATAGTCCTCCTGAGCGCCATCGGTGCTCAGCGTGAGGTGATGATAACCCGAGATGAACGACATGCTTCTTCTCCTCCAGAATCTGCAAATGCTAGGGTTGTGACGATCCTGGGCACACGGGCCCTCAAACGGCATAAACGCCGCGCCCGTTCTCCTCCTGCCGGATCGTATCCCACCCAATAATCCGACTATACAGAGCCTCAGACCCTCTGTTGATAAAATTGCTTATGTTCGGTATAGCGAATTGCTATGAAGATCGATGAGCGCCACCTCGTCCAGCTTGCGGCCGTCGCCGAGACCGGAGGCGTCACGGAAGGCGCTGCCATGCTCGGCATGACCCAGCCTGCCGTTTCGCGCACACTATCGATGCTGGAGCGCCGGGTCGGCGAGCCGCTGTTCATTCCCGGCAAGCGACCGATGCAACTGACGCCGCTCGGGCAGCAGCTGGCGATCCAGGGGCGTTCGATCCTCGGTGCATCACGCAAGGCGGTTGAGATTGTCCGCAGTTTCCAGTCGGGAACAGCCGGTCGCATCAAGGTCGGCGGGGTTCCCTTCTTCATGGATGCGGTGATCTCGCAGATGATCGCAAGCTTCCAGCTTCGGGAGCGCGACATCATGGTCGAGCAGTCCTATGGCAACCTGCCGGATCTGCTCACCGAGCTCGATTCCAGCCAGATCGATCTGGCGATCACGCCGATCGGCAGTGCGGACCTCAAGAGCGATTTCGAATTCCAGCCGATCCTGCCGGGCCGCAACGTGCTCACCTGTGCCGTCGGCCATCCGCTCTTACGCAAGCGGCGCTTGAGCATCGAGGACATCCTCACCTATCCCTGGGTCGCGCCGCTGCCGGGCTCCCCGCTGGTTCTCGATCTGCACAATATCCTGATCACGCTCGGCATCAGCGAGCTCTCCATCCGCTATTCCGGTGGATCGCTCCTGTCGGTCGTCAACTATATCGCGTCCACCGACGCGCTCGCCATCCTGCCGCATTCGGTGGTGTTTTCCTTCAAGGGCGAGAACAAGATCTCGATCGTGCCGGTCGACATCCCACAGCCTGAACGGACGCTCGGCATCATCACCAAGCGCAAGACCTTCCCCAATCCGGCCCGCCGCAAGTTCCAGGATCACATTGTCCGTGAATTCACGGATTTGAAGAAGGTCATCGAGCGCCACGAGAAGTCGATCGTCTGGGGGCAGGGACCATTTCTGCCGGAGCGGGATCGCTAAGGCCGAGTCTCTCCTCGCCATCAAAGAAATGCCCCGCACACCGGAGTGCGCGAGGCAGGCCAGGGAGGCCTTTGGCTGCAGATCAGAGGTCGCCGAGCAATTCGTTGACGCGGCTTTCGGCGGAGGCGAGCGCTTCGTCGACCGACTTGTCGCCATTGACGGCTGCACCGATTTCTTCGCCGATAATGTCCTGGATCGGGAACTGGCGCTGGACTTCAGCCGGCAGCGCACGGCCGGTCTGGGCAATCTTCGCGATGTTGTCACGATGCGGGAGTGCCTTGAATTCCGGCATGTCGAAGACAGCCTTAGCGGCGGGCAGGTGGCCGGTGCGGGCCCACTGGAAGTCGTTGTCGGCAAGGAACTTGAAGAGCTTGCCGACGGCGTCGACCTGCTCGGGCGAGCGATCCTTCTTCGGCATGACCCAGCTGTGGCCGTCTGCATAGGTGCTGTCCTGGGCCGGGAAGAGCTGCGGGACTGGATAGACCGTGTAGCCGTTAAAGAGCGCCGTGCCTTCTTTTTCCGACTGCGCGACGTAATCGCCGATCAGCCAGGTGCCATTGACGGCAATGCCGCCTTCGCCATTGGCAAAGCCCGAGACCGCTGCTGCATAGTCGAGGCCTGTCGTCGAGATGCCCTGATCCTTCGTCGCCTTCATCAGTTCGACGGCGGCCTTCGCTTCCGGCGTGTTCAGCTTGATCGCGCTCGGATCTGAGAAGAAGTCGGAATTCTGCTGCTGCAGCAGGGTGTAGAGAATGCGGGCATAGGAGGCCGTTTCATTGGCCATGATCTGGATGAGATAGGGTTTGCCGGTCTTTTCCTGGAACTGCTTGCCCTGGGCGATCAATTCTTCGCCAGACTTCGGCAGCATCGGCGTACCGTCGGCGTTGACGAGGCCGGCTTCCTTCATCAGGTTCAGGTTGACGTGGAAGAGCATGGTCCAGTTGTCGAAGGGCAGGCCGTAGAGCTGACCTTCCTTGGTGACGCCATTGCGGCCAGCATCGGTGAAGCTCTCCGGCGAAACGCCCTGGGCTGCGAGGACTTCGTCGATCGGTTCGATCAGGCCGCGGCTCTGGTAATCCGAGATCGCCGAATAATGCATGGAGACGACGTCAGGTGCTGCGCCCGATGCGAGCTGGGCGTTGAGCTGGTCGTAGCCGGGCCACTCGACCGTCGTCACGTTGACGTCAATATCCGGATTGTCGGCTTCGAACTTGTTGACCAGTGCGGTGATGATGCCGCATTCGCCGACGGCGGCCGAGACGTCGGTCACCGTGCCGTATTCAGCGTCGCAGGCGCCGAAGAAGCGCTGCAGCTCGATCTTGGTCTGTGCCTGCGCCGAGGCGCTATAGCCGAGCGCCAAAACGGCGACGGTCGTCATCAGAATATGTTTCATCGTATCTCACTCCCTTATGTCGGGCTGATTGCCCTGTTGAACAAAGCCGGCCGGCTCCTCCCCGGCCGGGTAGGCTTCACTTCACCGCACCGCCGGAAACGGCAGTCACGATGTGTTTCTGGAAGATCAGGTAGACGATCAGCGCCGGTACGCTGGCAAAAACGGCCTGGGCCGCCAGGAAGCCGAGGCCCTCGCTCTGGGCGAAGTTCGACTGCGACGAGGCGAGCCCCACCGTCAGCGTGTACATTTCCTTCTTGGTCGCCGAGATCAGCGGCCACCAGTAGTCGTTCCAGCCATGCAGGAAGGTGAAGATGCCGAGCGTTGCCTGGGCAGGCAGGGTCTGCGGCAGCATGATTTTCCAGAAGATCCGCCACTGCGATGCGTTGTCGAGCAGGGCTGCCTCATCGATTTCCTTGGGGATCGCCCGGAAGAACTGGGTCATCAGGAAGACCCCGAAGGCGCCCGACATACCCGGCAGCATAAGCCCGAGATAGGTGTTGTGTAGGCCGAACCAGTTGAACATCTGGTGGCGGGCGATGATGACAGCCTGCTCCGGCACCGCGAGCCCGAAGAGCACGATGATGAACAGCGTGCGGCGGAAGGGAAACTCGAGCCGAGCAAAGCCGTAGCCGGCCAGCGACGAGAGGATCAGCACCATCAGCGTCTGGCCGGTGGCGACGACAAGGCTGTTGAAGAACCAGCCGAAGACCTGCGAGGAATGCCAGATGTTCAGGTAGTTGGCGATGGTATACGGCGCGCGGAAGACTGAGTCCGTGCCGACCATCAGGTCCTGGTTGCTCTTGATCGAGAGGCCGACCAGCCATGCGACCGGCGCCATCATCACGATGGATAGAAGGGCGGCACCCCAGAGCAGTGGACGGTTGGCCGTCAGCACTTCTGGCTTGTAGGTGTCGGTGTTGGAGCTCATGCGCCGTCCTCCGTCTTGCGCGAGGACACGACATATTGCGCCATGGCTGCGATAAGGATGATCAGGAAGAGGTATTGCGACGCTGCCGCTGCACGACCGACATCCCAGCGGATGAAGCCGACTTCATAAATGTACATCACGAGCGGACGCGAGGAGCCGTTCGGGCCGCCGTTGGTCATCAGCTGCGCCTGACCAAAGAGCTGGAACTGCAGGACGATCTGGATGATCGTCACCAGCATGATGGTCCGTGCGATCGAGGGCAGGGTGATGCGTGTCAACACCCGCCAGGGGCTGGCATTATCGAGTGCTGCCGCCTCGTAGAGATCCTGCGGCACCTGCTGGAGGGCGGCAAGGAAGAGCATCATTGGCAGGCCAATGCACCACCAGACGGTTGCGACACCGACGGCAAAGAGAGACCATCCCTTGGTCGAGATAAAGTTGATCTGCTCGATCCCGGCCTCAGCAAAGAGCACCGAGAGCAGTCCGTCACCGGGAATGAAGACGAAGCGCCACATCAGCGTGACGATGGTGACCGAAAGCACCGAGGACGAAAAGAACAGGCCGCGGAAGAAGCTGGTCGTGCGCGTAGTGCGGTTGAGTGCGAGCGCGAGAAACAGGCCCAAGGCGACCAACGTGGGGACGCTCACCACGACAAACAGGATGGTGTTGCGAAGCGCCTGCAGGAACACGGCATCGCCGGCGACCCTGACGTAGTTGGTCAGGCCGACAAACCGGCCGGGGCCGAAGAGATCGACCTTGTGCAGGCTCAGCCACATGCCCCAGATCAGCGGAAATACGAGCAAGGCCAGGAAAACGAGGAGATAGGGCAGAATGAAAAGCCCGTTGCTCCATTGGCTGCGGCGATAACTCTCGGCCATGTCAGTCCGCCTCCTTGAAGAAGGCTCGGCCGTCGGCGCCGAAGAGATGGAAAGCCTTGGGGTCGAGCGAGAGCATCAGCCGATCACCGGCCTTGATCAGCGAGCGACCGTCGGCTTCCACGACGAACTTGCTGCCGTCATCGAGCACGCCATAGACGAGCGAGCGATCGCCGAGCCGCTCGACGACTTCCGCCGTCAGCGGAACACCGGCGCGACCATCGGTGAGCACGGTGATGTCTTCTGCGCGAATGCCGATCGTTGCACCTTCCGACGGCGTGCTGGCGGGCACATGGAAGCCCGTTTCGACGCGTCCCAGACCAGCCGTGGTCACCGCCAAGCCGGTGCTGCCCTGCATCCAGCCGGTGACGTGCAGGAAGTTCATGGCCGGTGAGCCGATGAAGCTCGCGACAAATTTGCTGGCGGGCCGCTGATAGACATCCATCGGCGTGCCGATCTGCTCGATCTTGCGCGCATTCATGATGACGATCCGGTCGGCCAACGTCATCGCCTCCACCTGGTCGTGGGTGACGAAGATCATCGTCGAGCCGAGGCGGTGGTGGAGTTGTGCGAGTTCGAGGCGCGTGCGGCCGCGCAGCGCCGCGTCGAGGTTGGACAGCGGCTCATCGAACAGGAAGGCCTTGGGTTCCTTGACGATGGCGCGACCGATCGCGACGCGCTGGCGCTGGCCACCCGAGAGCTTCTGTGGCTTGCGGTCGAGAAGGTGGCCGATCTCGAGCGTTTCAGCGGCGGCGAGCACGCGGGCCTCGATCTCGTCCTTTCGCATCCCGATGTTCTCAAGACCGAAGGACATGTTCTGCTTCACCGTCATATGCGGATAGAGCGCATAGGATTGGAAGACCATGGCCACACCGCGCTTGCCGGGCGGCAGTGTGTCGACGCGGCTGCCGCTCACCGAAATGGTGCCGGAGGTCACATCCTCCAGGCCCGCGATCATGCGGAGCAGGGTAGACTTCCCGCAGCCCGAAGGCCCCAGGAAGACCACGAATTCACCCGCCTCGATGGACAGCGAAATGTCATCGAGTACGGTCAGTGCGCCGTAGCGCTTGGTGACATTGTCAATTTCAATCGAAGCCGACATGGTTTCTCCTCCCCGTCGTCGATTGGTTTACTGGCCGAGCCGGATCATCCGGTAGCTGAGCGGCGCGATCTCTGTCTTGAGGCGACCGCCCTCGACGGTGACCCCGCTGCCATCGACCGGCGCAACCGTCTGTTTGTCCGGGCCGTTCACATCCTTCAGCGCATGGCCTGCGATCACCTTGTCCATGATCACCTTGCGATCGCCGAAGCCTTCGAGCGCGACATCAAGAGTGATCGCGTCGGTCTCGTGGCGGTTGACGATGAAGAGTGTGAGCGCGCCGTCGGTGTCGCTCTCGACGGCGGAGACATCGAGGTAGGGAACGACGTCTGCAAATTCGGTCGCATAGCTAGGGCAGTCGATCGACAGCTGGTAGGAGGTGCCGCGGCCATAACGCGAGGCAAAGAGGTAGGGGTAGTAGGTCGTCTGGCGCCAGGCCGGGCCGCCGGGCACGGTCATGATCGGCGCGATGACGTTGACGAGCTGCGCCAGGCAGCCGACCTTCACGACATCGGCGCGACGGATGAAGGTGTTGAGGATGCAGCCGACCTGCAGCACATCTTCGAAATTGTAGATGTCTTCGAGCAGTTCCGGCGCATGCGGCCAGCCATCACGGCCTTCGAGAACCTTCCGGTCGGCTTCGTTGGAATGGTACCAGACGTTCCACTCGTCGAAGCTGATATAGACGTCCTTCTTCGAGCGCTTCTTCGCCTTGGTCACCTTGATCACGGAAGCGATGGTCTCGATGTAGTCATCCAGGCGGGCGTTCTGCGCCAGATAGGCTGCGGTGTCGCCGGCGTGGTTCTCGAAATACATGTGCAGGCTGATGTAGTCGACGCTGTCATAGGTGTAGTCGAGGACGGTCGCTTCCCAGGCGGGATAAGTTGGCATCTTGGGAGAAGAGGAGCCGCAGACGACGAGTTCGATCGACTTGTCGAAGGCGCGCATGGCCTTGGCGGTCTCGAAGGCGACCCGGCCGTATTCCTCGGCCGTCTTCTGGCCGATCTGCCAGGGGCCATCCATCTCGTTGCCGAGGCACCAGAGCTTGACGTTCCACGGCTCTTCGCGTCCGTTCTTGCGGCGCAGGTCCGACCAGTAGCTGCCGCCCGGATGATTGACGTATTCGAGGAAGGCGCGGGCTTCATCCAGACCGCGTGAGCCGAGGTTCACGGCCAGCATCATCTCTGTGTTGGCGGCCTTGGCCCAGTCGGCGAATTCGTGGATGCCGACCTGGTTGGATTCCGAGGTGTGCCAGGCGAGGTCGAGGCGCACCGGGCGGTCTTCCTTCGGGCCGATACCGTCTTCCCAGTTATAAGCCGAGACGAAGTTGCCGCCGGGATAGCGCACGACGGGAACATCGAGTTCGCGTACGAGATCGATGACGTCCTGGCGCATGCCGTTTTCGTCTGCAGTCGAGTGATCGGGCTCATAGATGCCGGTGTAGACCGCGCGGCCGAGATGCTCGACGAAGGATCCATATAGGCGCGGATCGATCGTGCTGATTTTATAGTCGCGGTGAACGGTGCCGACAGCCCGCATGTGTATTTCCTCCGTATATATCCGTTTATCGGATATCTATCATAATTGACGATATGATACACGGGATCGTCCGGAGGTCAATCCGGCAATATGCAGGGGAAAATCGAGGGTCGTTTCAGGTCTTGATACGCAGGACGATGTCCTGGTCGTAGTTGCCGAAGCCGCGGCCGAAAATATTGATTCCGCCGGGGTGTTCGGCCTTTTCCGGCACCTCGATCCTGACGCGGATCGAGCGGTGGTCGAGCAATTCCAGGTCTTCAAGCGTGGCATCGGAGACCCGCATGCCGTCGATGAAGGTGCCGCCTTCCGTGACGCGGAAACTCTTCAGCACTCCATATTGGCTGCCCCGAAGCTTCCACCAATCGGGCGTGAACTTGCCGCGCCGGTCTCCAAAATCGCCGGGCGACGTCCATGTCGCGACCGCCTTGCCGTTGATTGAAATGGTGATGTCCGAGGGCCAGTTGTCGGAGGTGCCGGGGACCTCGGATGACAGCTCCATGAGCAGTTCCAGTTCGCGGATCGGCGCGCCCTTGATCCTGGCATTGTTGGGGAACTGATAGTCTACGTAACCCCTGGTAAACCAGAGGAGTCCGGCTTTCATACGGTCCGGGGAGAGGAAAGTGTCGGGGTTGTCGAGATAGCCGATAATGGCGTCCGGCCCGCACATGCCGCAGGGGGCGTAGACTTCATAACCGCTGTAAAGGCCGACAGGCATCGCGACTTCGATTGCCTCGTCCGTTGCCTCATTGGGACGGGTAAAGGTCAGTACGATCTCGTCATGCACCGCATGACAAATCTTCTGGCTGCCCTTGCGCGCCTTCTGCACCTCTGTGCGAATGAGGCCTGCCTCTTCCATCTGGTTGAGGTGGGTGGAGGTGGTCGATTGAGGCAGTTCCAGGACTTCGGCGATTTCGTTGACGTTGAGCGCGCCTCTGGCATGAAGCAGTTCCAGGATCGCAAGTCGCGCCGGCGCTGCCAGGCACTTGAGGACATCCTTGCCGTCTTCCGGCGTGATCATCAGAAAACGGCTGCTCAATTCTGTCCTCCCTGGATAGATAATACGTATCAGATTTTCTGATTAAGACAAGCCTTCCCCTGCTGAGTTCAGGCGTTGGATCGTTCAGTGGGTTCGGGTGACGACGGCGCTGCGCGATGAATGCCATGTATACATTCGATGAGATGGCGGCAGGTTCAGGCGCTCGATTTCGCGCATTTCGCCCCACCGATTGACATCCTGTATACACTGTGGCTCTCTTGCCTCGATAGAGGAGGAGCTGTCATGTCCAAACCCACCTTTCCGCTGAATGCCTGGTATGCCGCTGCCTATGATGTGGAGCTGAAGCGCCAGCTGCTGCCGCGGACCATCTGCAACAAGCCTGTCGTCTTGTATCGCAAGGAGAATGGGACGCCGGTCGCACTCGCCGATGCCTGTTGGCACAGACTGGTGCCGCTGTCTCTCGGGCGTCTGGAAGGCGACAATGTGATCTGTGGCTATCACGGGCTCGAATATGACGAGACGGGCCGCTGTGTATACATGCCCTCGCAGGACACCATCAATCCGTCGGCTTGCGTGAAGTCCTATCCGATTGCCGAAAAGCACCGCTTCATCTGGATCTGGCCCGGCGATCCGGCGCTTGCTGACCCGGCCCTCGTGCCCGACATGCATTGGAACCAGGATCCCGACTGGGCTGCCGATGGCAAGCTGATCGAGGTGAAGTGTGACTATCGCCTCGTCGTCGATAACCTGATGGACCTGACGCACGAAACCTTCGTGCATGGATCGTCGATCGGCAATCGCGCTGTTGCCGAGGCGCCGTTCGAAGCGAGCCACTCGGACCGCTTCGCCTATATCACCCGCTGGATGGAAGACATCGACCCGCCGCCGTTCTGGCGCAAGCAGTTCGGTCGCCCGGGCAAGGTCGATCGCTGGCAGATCATCCGTTTTGAGGCGCCGTGCACCGTGACCATCGACGTTGGCGTTGCCGAGGCCGGAACCGGTGCCAAGCAGGGTGACCGCTCCAAGGGCGTCAATGGCTATGTCCTCAACACGATCACGCCGTCGACGGACAAGACCTGTCTCTATTTCTGGGCCTTTGCCCGCAACTACGACCTCGGCAACCAGGCCCGCACCCATGAGCTTCGTGAAGGGGTCGCCGGTGTGTTCCGCGAGGACGAAGAGGTGCTTGAGGCACAGCAGCGGGCGATCGAGGCCAATCCCGATCACCAGTTCTACAACCTCAACATTGATGCAGGCTCGATGTGGGCGCGCAAGCTGATCGATCGGATGATCGATGCGGAATCGAAGCCCCAGTCCGGGCCACATGCGGTGGCGGCGGAGTAATCACATGAGTGCTGATCCGTACCGCGCTCCGAAACAACAGACGGCAAAGGCGCTGCTTGGCCTTCGCGATCTCATCCTGACGGGTGAGATCGAGCCCGGCGAGCGTTTGTCGGAGGTGGCGCTCGCGGAGCGTCTGTCCGTTTCGCGCACGCCGCTTCGCGCCGCGTTGCAGCGGCTCGAGCAGGAAGGGCTCGTGACGCTGATCCCGTCCGGGGGCTATGCCGTGCGTTCGTTCAGCCGGCAGGAAGTGATCGACGCCATAGAGTTGCGTGGCGTGCTTGAGGGCACAGCTGCGCGGCTCGCGGCCGAGCGAGGTGTGACGCCTGCGCGGATGAAAGCCATTCGCGAGGTTGTCGCGCAGCTTGATGAGGTGCTTGCGGCCGAGGCCCATGCCATGGATTTCGAGCGCTACGAGACGCTGAACGGCAAATTTCATCGGCTGCTGTGGGATCTGGCTGGAAGCGAGGTCTTGCGGCGGGAAGTCGAACGCATGACAAGCCTGCCTTTCGCCAGCCCCAATGCTTTCGTGAACACGGAAGCGGATGCGCCCGCCTTCTACCGCACGCTGGTCGTCGCGCAGGCGCAGCATAAGGCGATCGTGGCGGCGATTGAATTGCGGGAGGGCGCGCGGGCGGAAGCGCTGGCACGCGAACATGCGCGGCTTGCGCGGCAGAATCTCGATTTCGTGCTGGAGGAGCAGCCCGATCTACGCCGGAAGGTTCTGGCGCTCGCCCTCATGGCGGGCTGATCGGGTCATCAAACATAGACTGGGAGGACTTCATGCGTTCCAAGCTGGAATGGCGTGCGGCGCGCGTCATATCGATCGAAAACCCGGCAGAAGATGTCCGGGCCGTGACCTTCGCGGTTGAGGGGCTGCGCTCTGCCTTCGATCCCGGGTCGCATACCAATATCAAGGTCGTCATCCGGGGAGAGCCGGCGATCCGGACCTATACGGTTCTGCCGAGTGCTCCCGGCACGCTGAAGATCGCCGTCAAGCTGCATCCGAACAGCCGGGGTGGTTCGGCCTTTGTCTGGAGCCTGGCCATCGGCGACCAGACGGAAATGACGGAGCCGGAGAACCGCTTCGAGCTTTCCTGGCGGGCATCGCGCTATCTGCTGATCGCCGGCGGCATCGGGATCACGCCGATCTACGGGATGGCGAAGGCACTTGTCGCGCGCGGTCAGTCCGTGCGGCTGATCTATGGCGCCAAGAGCCGGGCGCAGATGGCTTTTGCTGACGAGTTGCAGTCCCTGTTGGGTGAAGGTCTCGCAAGCTTCGTCCAGGATGAGGGGCAGGCCTTCGATCTCGCAGCCGAATTTGCTGCCCTCCCGGTCGATGGCGAGGCCTATATCTGCGGTCCTCATGGGCTTCTGGAGGCTGCGCGCAATACCTGGCGGGAAAGCGGCCGCTCGATGAGCCGCTTGCGCTTCGAAGTCTTCGGCGATAGCGGCCGGTTTGCCGAGCAGCCGTTCTCGGTAACGGTGCCGCAATATGGCTGGACCGTCGATGTGCGCGCCGACCAGACGATGCTGGACGCGCTGATGGAGGCGGGGATCGACATGGTCTACGACTGTCGTCGTGGCGAATGCGGTCTCTGCGCCGTCAACATCGTCGATGCCTCGACGCCGATCGATCATCGCGATGTGTTCTTCTCCCCCGAAGAGCGGCATGAAGGCGAGAAGATGTGCGCCTGCGTTTCCCGCGCAGTGGGCGGCACGGTCACGATCGATACGGGTTACCGTCAGGAAGCGCTGCGGGCCTGAGGCTAGACCGATTGTGGGGCCTCAGCCGCTTTCGCCTTCGATAAGGGTCATCGGCCACAGCCGACGGCGAACGGCCTCGGGATAATGCTGGGCAAGATCCGGCATGGTTGCGAGCAGGCTTTCTGCCAAGGCTATGCCGAGTGCCCTCAGATCCGGGCGGAAGCAGGTGAGGACCGGGTTCAGGAACTGCGCCTGGGGACTGTATTGGCCGATGACGGCAATGTCCTTGCCCGGCTTCAAGCCCACCTCCTGCAAGCCGCGATAGAAGCCGACCACGGTCGCCTCGTTCAAGAGAATGATCGCGGAGGGCCGTTCGCGTGACTTCATCACCTGCTGGGCGACATGATAGCCGCCCGGTTCGTTTGGCCCTGAGCGATAGATATGGGCGGCATCGAGCTCGAGCCCGTGCCGGGCAAGGACCACCCGGCAATGGTTTTCGAAGACGTGGCCAAGGTTGATGTCGCCATGGGGCCTGCTGATCGCAATCCGGCGATGCCCCTTGGCGATCAGCCGTTCCAGCGCATCCTCGGCCATGCCTTCGAAGTCCAGATCGTACCAGGGTTGGCCGACATCGGTCTGGCTTCGGCCAAGCGTGATGAAGGGGATCTTCGTCTTGTGCAGGAGCTCGAAGCGGGGATCCTGAAAACGGGTCGCCGACAGGATGATGCCATCGACAAAGCCACGAGCGACGATGCGCTTCAGATAGGCGTCCGGATCTTCTTCCGATGAGCAGAGCAGTGCGACAAGGTCAAGCTGATGGCGCGCGAGCACGGTCTGAACGCCATCGAAGACGCGCATGAAGAAGGTGTCGCCCTGGCCGGTGATGTCGTGGCCTGTCTGCATCATGAACCCGATGATGCCGGTTGCGCCCTTGCGCAGCGAGCGGCCCGCCTGGTTTGCCACGTAGCCCAGTTGTTCAGCAGCTACGAGCACGCGCCTGCGCGTCTCTTCGTTGACATCGGGCTTGCCGTTCAGCGCACGAGACACCGTCCCGATCGATATGTCGAGATGTTCGGCCAGTTGCCGGATGCCTTTCATCAACCCCTCCGCTGAAACGCACGCCGTAATCGTTTACGAAATCTCTATTGACACAAGGGCCGCCTCGTTCATAGTGTCGTAAACGTTTACGGAATGCGCGGGAGAGGAGTTCCGCTCATTCTTTGGGAGGATATCAGTGACTTCAAGGGCCGTTTTGTGCGGGTGCGGAGCTATGGCCAAAGGCTGGCTCCGAGCGCTTCAGTCTGCTTCTGACCTCAGCCGCGATGTCGAAATCGTAGGCCTCATCGACCTCGACCTTTCGGTGGCGAAAGCGCTCGCGGCCGAGTTTGGTCTTGAGGGCGTGGTGATCGATACGAATCTTGCTTCCGTCATCGAGGCGACGCAGGCCGACATGCTGTTCGACGTGGTCGTGCCTGCGGCGCGCTTCGCTGTCGTTTCGACCGCGCTCAAGCTTGGCTGCCATGTCCTCTCCGAAAAGCCGCTTGCCACCTCCATGGATGAGGCGAAGGCACTGCTTACGCTCTCGGCAGATACGGGGCGGGTGCATGCCGTCGTCCAGAACCGCCGCTTCATCTCAGGCATCCGGCGCCTGCGCCGCGCCGTCGATGACGGACTGATCGGCGACGTCTCGGGCATCCACTGCGACTTCTTCATCGCCCCGCATTTCGGCGGCTTTCGTGAGGCCATGGACAATGTCCTGCTGCTCGACATGGCGATCCACACCTTCGACGCCGCTCGCTTCGTGTCCGGCAAGCAGCCGCTTTCGGTCTATTGCGTCGAGAGCAATCCGTCCGGCTCCTGGTATGCCCATGGCGCGTCGGCGAATGCGATTTTCAAGCTGTCGGGCGATGCCGTCTTCACCTATCGCGGCTCCTGGTGCGCTGAAGGGCGGCGCACCAGTTGGGAGAGCGCCTGGAGGCTGGTCGGCTCGAAGGGAATGATCACCTGGGACGGCGAGGAGACTTTCGAGGCGACGGTCGCCGGCAATGAGCCGGGCCTGCTGCGCGGTCAGCAAATCTTGCCTGTGCCAATGGCGCCTGACGAGGACGAGACGCACGGACATCGGAGTGTGCTCGCCGAATTCATCGACGCGGTGAAGTCCGGGCGGAAGCCCGAGACGGTAAGCGACGACAATATCAAGAGCCTGTCCATGGTGTTCGGCGCGATCGAGAGCGCGCGGACCGGACTTCCCGTCAGCATTTCAGTCGAAGGACATTGAGCCCGTGAGCAATCCCGCAAAATCCATTCGTATCGGCACCATGGTCAGCGCCAGCGGCGGCAAGGCGGCCGAGCGGATCGGACAAATCGCCGATATGGGCTTCGAGAGCTTCGAGCCCTTCTTCTGGCAGACCACCAACGGTCAGGACCTCGCCGATCTCGGCAAGCGTTGCGTCGAGGCGATCGGCGATCGCGACATCACCATCTCGACGCTCGGCATGTTCGGCAATCCGCTGGAAGAGACCGACATGGATCTCCAGACCCTCCAGGGCTGGAAAAACTGCATCGACAACGCGCATCATTTCGGCGCGACCTGCATCGCCGGGTTCACGGGGCGCATTCGTAACCGTCCACTGACGGAGAGCCTGCCGCGTTATCGCGAAATCTGGAGCGAGCTTGCCAAGCGGGCGGCGGACAAGGGCGTGAAGATCGCCTTTGAAAACTGCGCCATGGACGGCAACTGGCAGACCGGCGACTGGAACATCGCCCACAATCCGGATGCCTGGGAGCTGATCTTCAACGAGACACCGGACGATCACATCGGGCTCGAATGGGAGCCCTGCCATCAGATGGTCTATCTGATCGACCCGATCCCGCAGATCCGCAAATGGGCGCACAAGTTCTTCCATGTGCATGGCAAGGACGCGACGATCCGGTGGGACGTGATCCGTGAGCACGGGGTCTTCGGCAAACACCCGTTCGTCTTCATGCGCACGCCGGGTTTCGGCGATACCAACTGGACCGATGTCATCTCGGAGCTTCGGCTCGCTGGCTGGTCCGGGTCGATCGATATCGAGGGCTGGCACGATCCCGTCTATCGCGACGCGCTAGAAATGACCGGCCAGGTGCACGGCCTCAACTATCTGAAGAATTGCCGGGGCGGGGATTTCGTCGCCGATCCGCAATGAGACTGCCCGTCGGCTTGGAGGAAGCCGGCGAGACGACAAGGTCAAACCCTAAGGAGGAGAGCATGTCTATCAAGAATTGCCTGATGGCCGGCGCGCTGGCGCTGGCCTCCGTGTCCGGGCTCGCTGTGGCAGCCCATGCACAGGAAGAGGTCACCATCACCATCTGGAGCCTCGACAAGCCGGAGCAGCCGGCCTGGAATCTGGCCCGCGAATTCGACGAGAAGGAGCCGGGCATCAAGGTCGAGTATCGTCTTGTGCAGTTCGACGATGTCGTCAGCGAAGCGATGCGTGCCTATTCGACCGGCCAGGCGCCCGACATCATCGCTGTCGACAATCCGGAGCATGCGCTCTTTGCCTCGCGCGGCGCCTTCCTCGACCTGACGGACCGGATCGCCAAGTCCGAGGTCATCAAGCCGGCCAATTATTTCCCCGGCCCGCTGAATTCCGTCACCTGGGACGGCAAGCTGTTCGGCGTGCCCAAGGCGACCAATACGATTGCGCTCTACTACAATGCCGACATGTTCAAGGAGAAGGGTCTCGATCCGGACAAGCCGCCGCAGACCTGGGCAGAACTCATCGACGCTGCGCGCAAGCTGACCGATCCCGCGAAGAATGTTTACGGCCTGTCCTTCTCCGCCAAGGCCAGCGAAGAAGGCACCTTCCAGTTCCTGCCCTGGGCGCAGATGGGCGGCGGTGGCTACGAGAAGATCAATGCCGATGGTGCGGTAAAGGCGCTCGAAGCCTGGAAGACCATCATGGACGAGAAGCTCGCGTCGCCCGACAGCCTGACGCGCGGACAGTGGGATTCGACCGGCACCTTCAATTCCGGCAATGCAGCCATGGCGATCTCCGGTCCCTGGGAGCTGAACCGCATGTCGGAGGAGGCCAAGTTCGACTGGCGTGTGACGCTTCTGCCAGTGCCGGAAGCCGGTGCCGAGCGCTCGTCCGCCATGGGCGACTTCAACTATGCGATCTTCTCGAACAGCAAGCATCCCGAGGAAGCCTTCAAGGCACTCGAATACTTCGCCTCGCAGGACAATGTGATGTTCGAGAAATACGGCCAGCTGCCGGCCCGCTCCGATATCACGCTGCCGGCCACAGGCAACGAGAAGAAGGATGCAGCGCTGAAGGTCTTCCAGGAGCAGTTGCAGTTCGCCAAGGCCCGTGGTCCGCATCCGGAATGGCCGAAGATCTCCAAGGCGATCCAGGATGCCATCCAGAGTGCTCTCACCGGCCAGATGACGCCGAAGGAAGCGCTCGATCAGGCAGCTGAAACCATCGCTGCCGTTACCGGCTGACCAATCGGTAGGGAACCTCTGCCCACGCCCCCTGTGGGGAGAGGCTCGACCCTACCTCTTCAACCTCCCGGAGGGCCGTCCTCGTTCGCCTTAGTCGCGGGGGCGGCCCGACCGGAGACTTCCATCGCGATGCGGAGACCCTCATGCGCAAGATCCTGTCCAGCCTGACTGATGGCCGTGGTTTCGACATCGGCCTCGTCGGACTGCCGCTCGCCTTTCTCTTCGTCCTCTCCGGCCTGCCGCTGCTCTACAATGTGCTGATGAGCTTCCAGGAAGTCGACATGTTCTCTCTGGGCACCTTCTTTCGCCCCTTTGTCGGCTTCAAGAACTACGTCTCGCTGTTTGCCCAGCGGGAAACCTGGCCGATCTTCATCAACACCGCCATCTTCGTCGGCGCCTCGATTGCCGGTCAGTTTCTGATCGGGTTTTCCCTCGCGCTGTTCTTCTGGACGAATTTTCCCGGCGCCTCCTGGCTGCGCGGGCTCTTCCTCGTTTCCTGGGTCATGCCAGGGCTTGTGGTTGGCGCGATCTGGAACCTGGTGCTGTCGGGCGATTTCGGGGTGTTGAACTTCTTCCTTCGGGAAACGGGCTTGATCTCGGAGAACATCTTCTGGCGCTCGGACCCGAACTATTCGCTCTGGGCCGTGATCATCGCCAATATCTGGCTCGGGACTTCCTTCAACATGATCCTGCTCTCGGTCGGTCTCTCCGGCATTCCAAAAGATCTCTACGAGGCGGCTGAACTCGATGGTGCCAATGTCTGGCAGCGTTTCTGGACGATTACGCTTCCGATGATGCGCTCCACGATCGGCGCGATCATTTCGCTCGGGCTGATCTTCACCCTGCAGCAGTTCGACCTCTTTGCCGCCATTACCTCCGGTGGGCCGAACAATGCGTCGAATGTCGCGCAATACTGGGCCTGGGACCAATCCTTCCGACAATATGATTTCGCCCGAGGTGCGACCATCTCCGTCATCATGATCGTCTTCGTGATGCTGGCGTCCGTCGTCTATGTACGCTCGACCCGACAGGAGGTGCGCGGATGACCGAGACCTGGCGCAACCGGCTGATGCTGACGATCGCGATCGCGCTCGCAGCCATCTATCTCTTCCCGCTCTACTGGATGTACGTCACGGCGCTGAAAACCGGTTCGGCGATGTTTGCGACGCCGCCGAGCTTTTGGCCGAGCGATCCGCAATGGGGCACTTACGTGTATGTCTGGGAGAGCCGAAACCTCGCCCGCTATATGTGGAACTCGCTGATCATCGCCTTCGGCGCCGTGGCGCTGATCACGGTGCTCGGCACGGGCTGCGCCTATGTGCTTGCCCGTTATCGCAATGGCTGGATCGACGTCGGGCTTTTCCTCATCCTTATGCTGCAGGTTCTGCCAGCATCGCTGATGATCACGCCGATCTTCGTCGGCTTCTCGCAATTCGGCATGCTGGAATATCCGCGGCTTGCCGTCATCATCGCGATTGCCGCGAAAAGCATGCCTTTCTTCGTGGTGCTGGTGCGCGCCACTTTCATGAGCGTGCCGATCGAGCTCGAGGAGGCCGCTCTGGTCGACGGCAATTCGCGGGTCGGCGCCTTCTTTCACATTGTCCTGCCGCTTGCTCGCAACGGCATCCTGGTGGCGGCCATTCTGATCTTCATGCAGGCCTTTGGCGAATTCGTCTATTCGAAGTCGATCATCCAGGATGCCGAATTCCAGCCGGCCAGCGTCGGGCTCAATTCCTTCATGGGGCCAAATACCAACGAGTGGAACAACATCATGGCGTTTGCCTCGATCTATGTGACCCCCATTCTTGCCGTTTTTGTTCTCTTGCAGCGCCGGATCGTCTCCGGGCTCACGTCTGGAGCTCTCAAATGACCCATCAGATCGAACTATCCGGCGTCAACAAATACTACGGTGCCTATCATGCGCTTCGCGACATCGACCTGAAGATCAAGAAGGGATCGTTCGTGGCTCTGGTCGGTCCGTCCGGCTGTGGCAAGTCCACGCTTCTTCGGTCGCTGGCCGGTCTTGAAAGCATTTCGGCCGGTGACCTGGTGATTGCCGGCGAACGCATGAACGGTGTTCCACCGCGCAAGCGCGACCTTGCCATGGTGTTCCAGTCCTATGCGCTTTATCCGCATATGACGGTGGAGGAGAACCTCACCTATTCGCTGCGCATTCGCGGGGTGAAGAAGGCAGAGGCGAAGAAGGCTGCGGAAGAGGTGGCGGCAACGACGGGCTTGTCCAATTTGCTGCATCGCTATCCGCGCGAGCTCTCCGGTGGCCAGCGGCAGCGCGTTGCGATGAGCCGGGCGATTATCCGGCATCCCAAGGCCTTCCTGTTCGACGAACCGCTGTCCAATCTCGACGCCGCCCTTCGCGTGCACATGCGCAAGGAGATCCGCTCGCTGCATGACCGGCTCGGCGCGACCTCGGTCTATGTCACCCATGACCAGATCGAGGCGATGACCATGGCGGACCATGTCGTGGTCATGCGGCAAGGCGTGATCGAGCAGCAGGGCGCGCCGCTGGAACTCTATGACCGGCCGGTCAACAAGTTCGTTGCCGGCTTCATCGGGTCGCCGGCGATGAACTTCATTCCAGCCGCGGTTGGGGCTGACGGTAAGTCGCTGGTGCTGGATCTGGGTACGCCACAGGTGATCCCTCTCGATCGGCCTGTTCCCACGGCTTCGAACCTGATCGTTGGCCTCAGGCCCGAGCATTTGCGGCTGGTTCCCGATGCCGAGGCACAGCTCCGGCTTCCTGTCGGCATTGTCGAGAGCACGGGCTCGATGACCTATATCAGTTCCGCCAGCAAGCCGGAGATCAACGTTGTGGTCTCCGAGCGCCAGTCACTGAAGCATGGGGACATGATGTCGCTCGGCTTCGATCCACAGCATCTACACCTGTTCGATGCAGACAGCGAAAGGCGGATCGAGATCGTGGCGTGATGCTGGCGCGGTCCCTCAGATGTCCAGCGTCGTCTGGCGCTCCCAGGCTGTGAAGTGCCCGCAATAGCTGTTCCACTCGTCATGCTTGAGCTTGAGATAGGCGTCTGAGAATTCCGCGCCGAGCGCTGACTTCAGCACGTCATCCTGTTCGAAGGCGCGCAGCGCGTCGAGGAGGTTGAGCGGCAGCCGTGGAGCATCCTTCACGGTGTGGCCATCGCGGTACATGTCGATGTCATAATGCGGGCCAGGATCGGCATTGCTCTTCAGGCCGCTCAAGCCAGCCGCGATGATGATCGACTGCAGAAGGTAGGGGTTCACGGCGCCATCGGGCAGGCGGAGTTCGAAGCGACCGGGGCCGGGGACGCGGACCATATGGGTGCGGTTGTTGCCGGTCCAGGTGACGGTGTTCGGTGCCCAGGTGGCGCCGGAGACGGTGCGTGGCGCGTTGATGCGCTTGTAGGAATTGACCGTCGGGTTGGTGATCGCGGCGAGTGCCGAGGCGTGCTTCATGATGCCGCCGAGGAAGGTCTTGCCCTTGGCCGAGAGGCCAAAGGGCATGTCCTTGTCGGCGAAAGCGTTGACCTTGCCATCAAGATCCCAGACCGAGATATGCGCATGGCAACCGTTGCCGGTCAGGCCCTTGAAGGGTTTTGGCATGAAGGTGGCGCGCAGGCCGTGCTTTTCGGCGACTGATTTGACCATGAACTTGAAGAAGGAATGTTTGTCGGCCGTTCGAAGCGCGTCGTCGTATTCCCAGTTCATCTCGAACTGGCCGTTCGCATCCTCATGGTCGTTCTGATAGGGCTTCCACCCGAGCGCCAGCATGTGGTCGCAGATCTCCGCGATCACGTCATAGCGGCGCATCAGCGCCTGCTGGTCGTAGCAGGGCTTTTCCGCTGTGTCGTATTGATCCGAGATCGTCTCGCCGTCAGCCGAGATCAGGAAGAATTCAGGCTCGACTCCGGTCTTCACCCGCAGGCCATGTTCGGCTGCCTCCGCCACCAGTTTCTTCAGGACGACGCGCGGGGCCTGTGCGACCGGCTCGTCTTCCATCATGCAGTCGGCCGCGACCCAGGCGACCTCAGGCTTCCACGGGAGCTGGATGACGGAGGAGGCGTCAGGGATGGCGAAGAGGTCGGGATGGGCGGGCGTCAGGTCGAGCCAGGTGGCAAAGCCGGCAAAGCCCGCGCCTTCCTTCTGCATGTCGGCGATGGCCTGAGACGGGACCAGCTTGGCGCGCTGGGCGCCGAAGAGGTCGGTATAGCTGATCATGAAATATTTGATGCCTCGCTCCGCAGCGAAGCCTGCCAGATCCTGTGTCACGTCGTTCCCCTGTTTTTATGGATTGAGACACATGTGTTGAAAAAGAATGGCCGCATCCGTGGTATCAGGATGCGGCCATCAGGGCTTTTAAAAACCTCCCTTGCCGGGATGCCAGCTGGTGCCGGCGAGGGGCACCTGGGCCATGGCGGCGGCCTCCATCGTCAGTGCGCAGAGGTCCTCCGGCTCCAGATTGTGCAGCTTGTTCTTGCCGCAGGCGCGGGCGATGGTCTGCGCCTCCAGCGTCATGACCTTGAGGTAGTTGGCGAGCCTGCGGCCGGCAGAGACCGGATCGAGGCGGGCAGCAAGCTCGGGATCCTGCGTGGTGATGCCGGCCGGATCCTTGCCCTCGTGCCAGTCGTCATAGGCGCCGGCTGTGGTGCCAAGCTTCTGGTATTCCTCTTCCCATTTCGGGTCATTGTCGCCGATCGCAACGAGGGCTGCCGTGCCGATCGAGACGACATCGGCGCCGAGCGCCAGAGCCTTCGCCACATCGGCGCCGGAGCGGATGCCACCGGAAATCACCAGCTGGACCTTGCGATGCATGCCGAGGTCCTGCAACGCCTGAACAGCCGGACGGATGCAGGCAAGCGTCGGCATGCCGACATTCTCGATGAACACGTCCTGGGTCGCCGCTGTTCCGCCCTGCATGCCGTCGAGCACGACGACATCAGCGCCGGCCTTCACGGCAAGAGCGGTGTCGTAATAGGGGCGGGCGCCGCCGACTTTCACATAGATCGGCTTTTCCCAGTCAGTGATTTCGCGCAGTTCGAGGATCTTGATCTCGAGATCATCGGGGCCGGTCCAGTCGGGGTGGCGGCAGGCGGAGCGCTGATCGATGCCCATCGGCAGATTGCGCATCTGGGCGACGCGGTCGGAGATCTTCTGGCCGAGCAGCATGCCGCCGCCGCCGGGCTTCGCCCCCTGGCCGACCACGACTTCGATCGCGTCGGCGCGGCGAAGGTCTTTGGGGTTCATGCCGTAGCGGGAGGGGAGATACTGGTAGACCAGCTTTTCGGAATGGCCGCGCTCCTCGTCGGTCATGCCGCCGTCGCCTGTCGTGGTCGAGGTCCCTGCGAGTGTCGCGCCGCGACCGAGCGCTTCCTTTGCATTGCCCGAGAGGGCGCCGAAGCTCATGCCGGCAATGGTGATCGGAATCTTCAGCTCGATTGGCTTCTTGGCAAAGCGCGTGCCGAGGACCACCGAGGTGTCGCATTTCTCGCGGTAGCCTTCGAGCGGATAGCGCGAGATCGAGGCGCCGAGGAAGAGCAGGTCGTCGAAATGCGGCACCTTGCGCTTCGTGCCACCGCCCCGGATGTCATAAATGCCGGTTGCGGCCGCGCGGCGGATCTCGGCGAGCGTATGATCATCGAAGGTGGCGGACTTGCGCGGCGGGGTGAAGGGGTTGTGGTAGCTCATGCGCTTTTCCTCGCCTCAATACGCGTCGGCATTGTCGATGTTGAAGTTGTAGAGCTTGCGGGCCGAACCATAGCGTTTGAACTCTTCCGGCTTGACGTCGGTAATCCCGGCCTTCCCCAACAGCTCCGCGAGCTTTTCGAGATGTTCCGGGCGCATCTCCTTTTCAATGCAATCAGCGCCGAGGCTCTTCACCGAGCCGCGCACGAAGAGCTTTGCTTCGTAGATGCTGTCGCCCAGGGCTTCGCCCGCATCGCCACAGACGACGAGGTGGCCGGACTGGCCCATAAAGGCCGACATGTGACCGATCGAGCCGTGCACGACGATATCGATGCCCTTCATCGATATGCCGCAGCGAGAGGCGGCATTGCCCTTGATGACCAGCAGGCCACCGCGACCGGTGGCGCCGGCATATTGCGAGGCGTCGCCCTCGATCACCACCGTGCCGGACATCATGTTTTCGGCCACACCCGGCCCGGCAGAGCCATGGATGGTAACTGTGCCGCCGTCGTTCATGCCGGCGCAGTAGTAGCCGACCGATCCCTTCACCTCGACGGTGACAGGCGCATCGATGCCAACGGCGACGGCATGGTGGCCACGCGGGTTCACGACTTCGAACAGGGTGTCGTTCGATCCTGCGCCGAGATTGTGCAGCGCGCTGTTCAAGTCACGAAGCGGGGTATGGGAGAGGTCAAAGATGGGCATTCTACAAGCTTTCTCGGTATCGCGGATCAGGCGGCCTTTTCGTGGTCCCAGAAATAGACGGTGGCCGGTTCCGGCTCCCAGACGCGGGCGGTCTCGATGCCCGGCAGATTGACGAGGGCGCGGTATTCGGAACCGAAGGCGACATACTGGTCGGTCTCAGCCATGACGGCCGGCTTGCAGGCGATCGGATCGCGCACCACGCCGAAACCGGTCTTGGTCCCGACGACGAAGGTGAAGAAGCCGTCGAGATCATCAAGGGCGCCGGTCAGGGCTTCGCCGAGATCCTTGCCCTTGGCCATTTCAGCGGTGAGGTAGGCAGCTGCCACTTCGCTATCGTTCTGGGTCTCGAACGCCATGCCTTCGCGGATCAGTTCGCGGCGCAGGTTGTTATGGTTCGACAGCGAGCCATTGTGCACGAGGCACTGGTCGGCACCTGTCGAAAAGGGGTGGGCGCCGAGCGTCGTGACGGCGCTTTCGGTCGCCATGCGGGTATGGCCGATACCGTGGGTGCCACCCATGGCGCGGACGCCGAAACGCTGCACGACGTCCTTGGGAAGGCCGACTTCCTTGAAGATCTCGACGCTTTCCCCGGAGCCCATGATGCGGACATTGGGGCGGATGTCGGCAAGGGCCGCTCGGATCTCGGTCAGTTGGCTCGCGGCGATCAAGATGACGGCATGGGTACTCTTCAATTCGATTTCCGCAGCGATGCCTGCCTTGGCCAGATCTTCGGCGAGGCCTGCAAAATCCCTTTCCGGGGCGGCAGACTGGATGGTGACCTTGGCGGTCTTGCCATCGACGCCGCCATATATGGCGATGCCGGCCGAGTCCGGTCCTCGGTCGGTCATGGTGATCAGCATGTCGGAGAGGAGATCGCCGAGCCGGGGCTCCAGCGCCTTGTCCTTGAGAAACAGACCTACAATGCCGCACATGGCCACGCCCTCCAAAGTCTCTGGAGAAAGGGCTAGCAGCGGCGATCACGAAAATCAATCAAAAGGAATAAAGTTTTCCTGGTGGGCAACTATCGGCGTTGGGGATAGGAGATGATCGACAGGTAACGTGCCGGCAGGCTGACGAGTTCTTCCGGTCCATGCGGCGCATCGGCGTCGAAGAACAGGCTGTCACCTGCCTGCATGCGATAGAGGCTATCGCCGTGGCGATAGACCACTTCGCCCTCAAGCATATAGAGGAACTCCATGCCCTCGTGTTGAAAGGTCGGAAAGACGTCTGATTCCGCGTTCAGCGTGATCAGATACGGCTCGACGACGACGCCCGATGTGTTGTTTTCGATGTGGCCGAGCAGACTATAATGATGGCCGGCCCGGGTTCCACGGCGCTCCAGGTTCACGCCTTCACCCGCCTTCACGAAGCTTGCCGACTTCGGCTCCTCGAAGCCTTTGAAGAAGGCGGTGATCGGCATACCCAGTGCCTTCGACAGCGCCTGAAGGGTGGTCAGCGAAGGCGATATATTGCCGTTCTCGATCTTCGAGAGCATGCCGACCGACATGCCTGTGGCTGCGGCGAGATCGGCGACCGTGATGCCGAGCTTCTTGCGATAGGTGCGCACCTCATGGCCAATCGCCATTTCGAGATTGTTGGCGCGCGGTTCGCGCACGGCATGGGGATCCTGCGTCAGCGCCGGCTTCTGGGCACTTTTCGCTGTCTTGGGTGTCTTTGCCATGGATCCTCCTCATGCTTCGCCGGCAAGCCGGGGCATGATCCTCTAGCGGATTTTCAGCGCCTGCCCAATGGTCCCGGTCGTTTCCGTCACAATCCAACGAAAACGAGGACTGCCAGTACGATCAGTGCAAGGAAGACGGTATCGGCGACCAGCACGCCGATCGCTCGTCCGCCGATCTTGAAGACCTCCGGAAGCGAGGTCTTCACGCCGACGGCAGCAATGGCGACCAGCAGGGCCCAGCGCGAGACGATGCCTGCCCAATCGGCCACCATGGTGGGGATGGTTACTAGCGAGTTCAGTGCTGCCAGCAACAGGAAGGCGACCACGAAGCCCGGCAGCAGCGGCGGGCGCTTCACATCGCCGGAGACCGTGCTTCTAAAGGCGAGTGCTGCCACGAGGACCACCGGCGCCAGCATGGTGACGCGGATGAGCTTGACGAAGACGGCGGTTTCGCCTGCGGGCACGGAAACCGAGAAGCCGGCGCCTGCGACCTGGGCGACATCATGGATCGTCGCGCCGAGGAAGATGCCGGTCTGGTGGTCGTCCAACCCTGCGAGACTTGCGAGGATCGGGTAGAAGATCATGGCGAGCGTTGACAGCATGGTCACGCCGATGACCGTGAAGACCATCTGCTGGTCGGCTTCCTTGCTGCGGTCTCCAAGCGTTGCGGAGATCGCAAGGGCGGCCGAAGCCCCGCAGATCGCGACAGCACCACCGGTCAGGACGCCGAAGGCCGTCCCCTGGCCAGAGAGGCGCGAGGCGAGGATGCCAAAGACAATGGTGAGCAGAACGGCGCCGACAATCATCGCGATCACAGCCGCACCGAGCTCGGCGAACATCGCGACGCTCACTCTCAGGCCGAGCAGGGCAATACCGATGCGAAGAACCGTGCGCGAGGCGAAGTCGAGGCCTGCAGCGGTCTTCGGGTCTTCGGCCAGGAAGTGCAGCGCAAGCCCGATCAGGATCGCGAGCAGCATGGCCGGTGCGCCGTAATGTTCGGACAGGAAGGCTGACGCCAGCGCGATCAACACGGTCACGGACAGACCGGGGAAAAGCTCCTGCCATCGCTCGCTCAAGGTCGCAGAGTGGCGTTCTCGCTCCGGATCGGGCGAGGCGGTCGACGGTTCTGGCATGGATCACCTCTGGTGGGTCGCCCCGGAGATTGAAATCTCGCGCGATGCGCAGGGCGGTTGGGATGGGATGCGCGGGTTCGTCGCGCATCCCGCGTTCATCAGTTCAAGTCAGCTGCGCGCTCGGCGTCAACCTTCTTCTGGGCGTCGGCAACCGCTGCCGTGAACTGGTCAAACACTTCGGCACCGCCGGTGACGTTCGTCTTGAACCAGTCGAAGACCGGCGAGACGGCGGTCTTGAAGGCTTCCTTCTCGGCAGGTGTCGGCACGTAGATCTCGCCGCCGGCCTTGGCGAAGTCCTGATAGGCTGCGATTTCCTTGCGCTTCGGCGAGGCAAAGGTCGCCTGCTGGAGGGCGGCAAAACCATCGACAACGATCTGCTTCTGCTCAGGCGTCAGGGCCTGGAATCGGTCGTTCGACATCCACCAGAAGGCGCCCATGTAGCTGTGGCCGTCGAGCGTCAGATACTTGAGGCCCGCATCCGGGAACTTCATCGACATGATGTCGGTGATACCGTTTGCCGTGCCTTCGACAACGCCTGTCTGCAGCGAGGTGAAGAGTTCCGGCCACGGGATCGGGGTCGGCGCTGCACCCACTGCGGTCGCAACCTGCTGCGGCAGGTCTGCAGGCACCGTGCGCATCTTGAGACCCTTCAGATCCTCGGGCGACTTTACCGGCTGCTTGGTGTTGGCGTAGTTGCGCCAGCCGCCGGTGTTGCCGATGGTCATCAGGCGGATCTTGTTGTCGCTGTCGGTAAGCGCGCGCTCACGCAGCTTGCGGGTGAAGTCGCCGGTCAGCACTTCCTCGGCAATCCGGTCGTCGCTCATCAGGTAGGGCAGGTCGAGAACCTGGATATAGGGGAAGAGGCCGGCCGCACCGCCAGAGGTGGAGATGTAGACGTCGAGCGAACCATCGGCGATGCCCTGGAGGCATTCTTCACCCGTGGCGCAAAGCTGCGTGCCCATGAAGATCTCGACGGCAATCGCACCGTTCGAGGCGTTCTCGATGTAGTTCTTGAATACGACGAGGCCGTCGTAGTCCTCGTCGTTCTCGTTGGAATTGGCGGTCGCGCGCAGCGTGATGTCTGCTGCCTGCGCCACTCCCGTGATCGTCAATGCGCTGGCGAGCAGCAGGGTCTTGAACATGGACTTGAGCATTCTGGTTCCTCCCGTTTTCTCAAGTTAGTCGACGAAGCCCGCAAGGCGCGGGACCGTTAGGGTCAGGGCGGGGAAATAGGTGATCAAGAAGATCACCACGATTTCCGCCAAGAGAAATGGCATGACGGCCTTGGCCACCGTCTCGACCTTCAGTCCGGAGACCGAGGACGTCACAAAGAGAACGAGGCCCATCGGCGGGGTCAACAGGCCGACGGTCAGGTTGACGACCATTATGATCGCGAAATGCACCGGATCGACGCCGAGCGACGTGAAGATCGGCCCGAGGATCGGTCCCAGCACGATGATGGCCGGACCCGCGTCCAGGAACATGCCAACGACGAACAACAGAATGTTGACAAGGAACAGCAGGACGAGCGGGTTGTCGCTGAGGCTGAGGAAAAGATCGGCCAGCAGTTCCGGCGTATGTGCAAGCGATGCCACCGTCTTGAAGGCCATGGCGGCCCCGATCAGCAGAAGCACGACGGCGGATGTCATCGCCGCGCGCATCAGGATGCCCGGGATATCCTTGAACTTCAGCGTACCGATGACGAAGAGGCCGAGGAAAAAGGCGTAACCGGCGGCAATCGCCGCCGCTTCCGTCGGTGTGAAGACGCCGCCGAGGATGCCGCCCATGATGATGACGGGGGTGAGGAGCGGCCAGAACGCGCCGATCATCGCCCGGCCACGGTCGCGCCAGGAGGCGCGCTTGGTGGCGGCCGGCAGATCGTAATGGTTGGCCAGCAGCCTGATCATCACCATCAGGCTGATGCCGATGAGGATGCCGGGCACGATGCCGGCGAGGAAGAGGGCAGCAACGCTTTCACCCATCACATAGGCATAGATGATCATGATGCCCGAGGGCGGAATGATCGGGCCGATGATGGCAGATGCCGCCGTGATGCCGGCTGCGAAACGGCGGGTATAGCCTTCCTTCTCCATGGCCGGGATCAGCATGGCGCCGAGGGCGGAAACGTCGGCGACGGCAGAACCGGAAATGCCGGCGAACATCATGGAATCGACGACGTTGACCTGGGCCAGGCCGCCGCGCATGTGGCCGACCATCGACTGGGCAAAGCGCACAATGCGGACGGTTATACCCGCCCGGTTCATCAGTTCCCCTGTCAGCATGAAGAAGGGGATGGCCATCAGCGGGAAGCTGTCCATGCCTGCATAGATGTTGCGGTAGAGGAGCACGATGTCGCGTTCCTGGCCGTTCCACCAGAGGATGAGAGCAGGTGCTGCGATCAGGCCGAAAACGATCGGCAGCCCGAAGAGCAGGAAGACGATGAAGAGAGGGAGGAAAAGGCTCAGCATCATTCTGCTCCCAGCTGTCCGGCGATGCGGATCGGCATCAGCTCACGGTCATGGCCTGTCAGCTTCAGGAGTGTTCTGAGAACGAGTTCTATGTTGACCACGAACATCAGGGTGATGCCGACCGCAAGCGACGCCATCATCCAGCCTCGTGGCACCTTCATCCAGGTGGACAGGTCGAAGGATGTGGGAACGGCGATGGCGGCCATCGCGAAACGGCCACCGATCCCGGTGACTTCGCTCCAGCCGATGCGCATGCCGACATAGAGCACGGTTCCGATCAGCAGGAGGAACATCAGGCTAATCAACGCGGACAGAAGGCGCGGGAGGTTGTCCAGGATAAGGCCAATGGCAACGAAACCGCCCTGGCGGAAGGCGGTGGGTACCAGAAGACCTGTCATCCAGAGCATCAGGAAGCGCGATGCTTCCTCACTCCAGGGCAGGGCGTTGCCGAGAAAGTAACGGAAGAAGACCTGCATCAGCATGAAGAACAGCATGATGCCGAGAGCGCCTGCGCCCAGCCAGAGTCCGACCATCAGCACGGCGGCGTTGAGCCGGCCGAGCAGGTTGGTCAGGTTCGATAATGCCGTCATGTCTCCACCCGTTTTTTCATCGGTCAATTCGCGAGACTATCGAAGACTATACCTCGCCGCGCAAACACGGCTGTTCCAGTTTCGGGCCGCGGCGGAGTAAAATCCTCCTTGCGACACTTGTTCCGGATCGTCCTCGATCACCTCGCCGCGCATGCCAGGCATGCACCGACGACCTCCTCCCAAACTCCCAGCTCAGACCGCGAAGCGTCCGAACCGTCCTCCCGAGAAGCACAGCGGTTCTCCCTGCCGATGTGCGACCCTTAACACCCTGCCGATGATGATCGTGTGATCACCGGCGTCATGCTGCGCCTGCTCGACGCATTCGAAACGTGCGAGCGTGCCAGGCAGAACCGGCACGCCTTCGTCGTTGAACCTGACCTCGATCCCGTCGAAGCCATTGCCGCCGCGTGTGAAGGCGGCGCTCAGGTGATCCTGATCCGCGCCGAGCACGTGGATCGCGAAATGGCGGGCACCCGTAAAGGCGCCGTATCGCGACGAACTCTTGGCTGGCGACCAGAGCACCAGAGGCGGATCGAGCGACACCGAGGCAAAGCTATTCACCGTCATGCCGATCGGACCGTCTGAGGTCATTGCGGTCACCACGGTCACACCCGTGGTAAAGCTGCCCAGCGCGTTGCGAAAGGCACGATGGTTGTCGGCGCCGGGTACGAAGACGGCCTCCAACGCATGGATGTCATTGGCTGCCATCATCAGGCGACCTCCCGTCCGATCGCGAGCGTGTAAAGCTCGAACCAGGTCTGGCGATCCATCTCAAGCTTGGTCGCGTCTCCAATTTTCGCAATGCGAGCGAGCGAATTGGTGCCCATGACCGGCATGATGGCGGCCGGATGGCGCAGCAGCCAGGCGACCGCAACTGCCGTTTCATCGACGCCGTGTTCTGCGCCGATCCGCTTGAGGGCCGCGAGAAGTTCCGGCTTCGAACCGTCCAGGAGACGCCCACCGCCGAGCGGCGACCAAGCCATCGGGGGAACCATGCGCTCCTGCAGATAAGCCAGATCGCCGTTCACGAAGGTATCCGTCGCAAGCAGGCTCATCTCGATCTGGTTGGTGACGAGATTGTTCTCCATCGACGACTGAAGGAGCGAGAAGTCCCAGGGGCGGAAGTTGGAAACGCCGACGGCGCGGACCTTGCCGGAGGCGACCAGTGCATCGAGAGCCGGGCCGGTTTCGTCGGGGTCAATCAGTGGATCAGGACGGTGGATCAGCAGCAGATCCACATGATCGGTGCCCATATCGGTGAGCGAGGCTTCGACCGATGCGGTGATGTGAGCCGCCGACGTGTCGTAGTATTTCACCCGCGCTGCCGAGTGCCGGCCCACAGGGGCGACGATATCGCATTTGGTGACGATCTCGAGTTTGTCGCGAAGGCCGGGGGAGGCCTTGAGCGCGTTGCCGAGCACGGCTTCCGCCGTATATCCGCCATAGATGTCGGCCTGGTCCATTGTCGTGATGCCCTGGGCGAGGCAGGCCTCGATCTTGGCCTGCACATGTTTGGGCGAGGTGTCGGCATCGTCGCCGATGCGCCACATGCCGTAGACGAGGCGGCTGAAGGTGAGGTCTGGGGTGAGATTGACGCGCTGCATCAGCGGCGAACTCCATTTCCGAGAGGTGTGGGCGGCGTTTCCGAGGGAACGCGGCCATAAGCATGGGGGAGCGAGACAGTCTTGAGTTCAGGCAGCACCTTGGTGCCGAAGTGAACCGCCTCGTCGATATGCGGATATCCTGACAGGATGAAGGCGCGGATACCCATTTTTCTGTAGGCTTCGAGTTCCGAGAGGATCTGGTCGGTCGAGCCAACGAGGGCCGCACCACATCCCGAGCGGGCGCGGCCGATGCCGGTCCACATATGCGGTTCGATATAGCCGAACTGGTCGGCGAGTTCGCGGGCACGGGCCTGATGGGCGACGCCGAGCGAGATCGAGTCATGCGCGCGATCGCGGATCAGCTTGCCGTATTCGTCGTCGAGCTTGGAGACGATGTATTCGGCGTATTCGCGGGCTTCCTTCTCGGTGTCGCGCACAATCATGTGGACGCGCAGACCGTAATCCAGCGTGCGACCATGGGCTTCGGCGCGCGCGTGCACGGCCTTCATGCGTTCCGCGAGCTGGTCCTTCTTCTCCGGCCACATCAGATAGACGTCGCATTGCGCGCCGCAGAGCTCAAGGGCATCGGGGGAATAACCGCCGAAATAGAGCAGGGGGCCGCCATTCTGCTGGTAGGGGCGGGCGGGTTCGGTCGAAACGCCCTTGAACTGGTAGACCTCGCCTTCGTGGTCGATGGTGTCGCGGGTCCAGGCCTGGCGCAGGATCTCGACCACCTCATGGCTGCGCTTGTAGCGGTAGGCGCTGTCGGCAACTTCGCCGGGGAAGTCCGAGCTGATGACGTTGAGTGTTAGGCGACCCTTCAGCATGTGGTCGAGGGTCGCCACGGTTCGCGCCAGCATGATCGGCTGCATCTCGCCGCAACGGATGGCGGCCAGCATGTTGATCTTCGACGTGATCGGCGCGCAGCCGGCGACGAAGCTCAGCGTATCCTGGCCGACCTGATAGGACGACGGGCAGAGGATGTTGCGAAAACCCAGTTGCTCGGCCTTCTGAACGATGTCGGAGCAATGCTCCCAGCTTGAGCGCAGGGCGCCATCCGGCACGCCGAGAAATTGATAATCGTCAGAGCAGAGGGCGGCGAACCACGACACTTCTGCGCCATCGAGATCGGCCGATGTGACGGGTACGACAGTCATTGAGGTCTCCTCCAAGGCTCCAACTTTCCTCTTGCCTAACACCCGATTTGATGTAGATCAATAGTGTATCAATTTTTTCTTGGGCGTACCGAAGTGCCACAGAACCCCGCAACGCAGCCGCCCGGCAGCCTTCCGATCTATGTCCAGATCACCGAACTCCTCGTGCGTGACATCGCGGCAGGGCGGTTGATTGACGGCGAAAAGCTGCCGCCGGAACGGGATATGGCGGAAGAGCTCGGCATTGCCGTTGGCACGCTGCGCAAGGCGTTGGCGGAGCTGCAGAATCGCGGGCTTCTTGAGCGAATTCAGGGCTCCGGCAATTACATCAGGGCGATCTCCGATCCGAAGTCGGTCTACGCGATGTTCCGGCTGGAACTCCTCGGCGGAGGCGGTTTGCCAACGGCTGAGATCCTCTCGATCGATCGCCTGCCGAAGCCTTCGGAACTGCCCAGTTTTGGCAGTTCCACAGAGGCGCATCGCATCCGGCGTCTGCGCCGTCTCTCCGGCAAACCGGCGGCGCTTGAGGAGATCTGGCTCGACGGCTCCTATGTCGAGACGATCGATCTCGAAGCGGTGTCGGAATCCCTCTATCTCTTCTACCGCACCAAGCTCTCGCTCTGGATCGCCCGCGCGGAAGATCAGATCGGCCTCGACATCGTGCCGGACTGGGCGCCTGCAAGCTTTGGCCAGGCGGCCGGCGCGCCGGTCACACACATTCAACGCATCAGCCAAGACCAGGAGGGCGTCCGCGCGGAAGTCTCGCGGACCTGGCTCGATCACACCGTCGCCCGCTACGTCGCGCGGCTGAAATGACAGGGCCGCGGGGAGCGGTCCAATCCAGGAGGAAAGAGTGACAGGACTTCAATACGGGATCATCGGTTGTGGCATGATGGGGCAGGAGCATCTGCGCAATATCGCGCTTTTGCCGGATGCGTCGGTGGCGGCAATCTTCGAGCCGGATGCTGGCATGCGTGCGCTCTCTGCCGAGGCGGTCCCGAATGCGAAGATGGTCGGGTCGATCGAAGAATTGCTCGGCGTCGAGGCGGTGAACTGCCTGTTGATCGCAAGCCCCAACTATCTGCATCTTGAACAACTCGAAAAGATCGCCGCAATCCGCCCGCTGCCGGTTCTGGTAGAAAAGCCGCTCTTCACGGATCCGGCCGATGCTCCGCGCCTTGCCGCTCTTCGCGCCGCCTATCCGGCGCCGATCTGGGTTGCCATGGAATACCGCTACATGCCGCCCGTTGCCCGGATGATCGAGCAGGCGGATGAGGCGACCGGCGGCATCCGCATGCTGACCATCCGCGAGCATCGCTTTCCCTTCCTCGAGAAGGTCGGTGACTGGAACCGCTTCAACTGCAATACCGGCGGAACGCTGGTGGAGAAATGCTGCCACTTCTTCGACCTGATGCGGCATATCCTGAAATCCGATCCCGTGCGTGTCATGGCCTCCGGCGGCCAGTCGGTGAACCATCTTGACGAGGTCTATGACGGCAAGCTTTCCGACATCTGGGACAATGCGTATGTCGTCGTCGACTTTGCGTCTGGCGCCAGGGCCATGCTGGAGCTCTGCATGTTTGCCGAAGGTGCCCGCTATCAGGAAGAGATCTCGGCGGTCGGGCCGAAGGGCAAGATCGAGTGCCTGGTTCCCGGCCCCGGTCGCTTCTGGCCGGAGCATCTCGGAGAGCCGCCGATTGCCCAGGTGATCGTCTCACCACGCGATCCGAAGGGGCCGCATGTCGTCGAGATCCCTGTCGATCCGCAATTGCTGGAAGCCGGCGACCACAATGGTTCGACCTTCTACCAGCATCAGCGCTTCCAGAAGGCCGCCAAGGGTGAACGTCCGGTCGAGGTTGCGATCGAGGATGGCTGGTGGGCCGTGGCCATGGGGCTTGCTGCGCAACAATCGGCAGAGACCGGCCAAGTCGTGACTTTTCCCCTCGCATTTTCGCCGAACGCCGTCTGAGAGAACGGCGGGTTGCAAACCCGCCGCGCCATTATCTCAGAGCCGAACATTTCCCGTGTTGCTGCGTTTGCTTTCCTTGTGCGAGTGCGAGGAGAAGCCGCGTGAATGAATATACTTTCGGCCCCGTGATCGAGGATGACGGGGTGCTGTTTCGGCTCTGGGCGCCGCATTGCGAAGCGGTGACACTCGAAGTCGACGGGCACACTGCGCAGCCGATGGAGCCGCGGGACGAAGGTTGGTTTCATCTGAAGGTCGCGGGGGCCTTACCAGGTGCGCGATATCGGTTTCGCCTGCCTGATGGCCTCGTTGTCCCTGACCCGGCAAGCCGGCATCAACCCGAGGACGTTTTCGGCCCGAGCGAAGTCGCCGATCTCTCACGTCACCGGTCGCGGGATCTGCCGTGGCGCGGACGGCCATGGGAAGACATGGTGCTCTATGAGTTGCATGTCGGTGCCTTTACCGAGGAGGGGACTTTCCGCGCCGTGATCGAGCGGCTCGATCACCTTTCCACCCTCGGCATCACGGCCATTCAGTTGATGCCGATCGCAGACTTTCCAGGGAAGCGGAACTGGGGTTATGACGGGGTGATGCATTACGCGCCCGACAGTTCTTACGGGCGCCCCGAAGACCTGGTGCTCCTCGTGGATGAAGCACATCGGCGGGGGATCTCGGTCTTCCTCGATGTCGTCTACAATCACTTCGGTCCGTCAGGCAATTTCATGCCGGCCTATGCGCCCTTGTTTACGTCCAGCCATCAGACACCGTGGGGCGACGGTATAAATTTCGATGCAGAACAAAGTCTCATGGTCCGGGAATTCCTGATCGAGAACGCCCTCTACTGGATCGGCGAATTTCACATCGATGGACTGAGGTTGGATGCGGTCCACGCGATCCGCGACGACAGCGCGCCGCATTTCGTTGAGGATCTCGCCGCTCGTGTCCGGGAGCAGTTTCCTGATCGCCACGTTCATCTGATCGTGGAAAACGAGGAGAACGATGCGGGGCTACTCGAGCGCGACACGGGGGCAAGACCGGCTCTCTTTGAGGCGCAATGGAATGACGATGTACATCATGCGCTGCATGTGGCGACTACTGGCGAGACATTCGGCTATTACGGCGACTACGAGGATGCGATTTCGGCACTGGCGAGGGCGATGGCCGAAGGGTTCGTCTATCAGGGCGAGGTGATGCCTTATCGTGGCGAAACACGCGGCCAGCCGAGCGCCCATCTGCCGCCATCGGCATTCGTTTCCTTCCTCCACAATCACGACCAGATCGGCAACCGCGCAAACGGCGACCGGGTGATGGCTTCGCTGCCGGAGCCGGCGCTCGCTTTCGCAGCCGCGCTGGTGCTCCTCTCGCCGCAGGTCCCCATGGTCTTCATGGGAGAGGAATGGTGCTCGACCAGTCCCTTTCCCTATTTCTGCGATTTTGACGAGGAACTGAACGAAGCGGTGCGTAAGGGAAGGCGAACGGAGCTTTCCAAATTGCCGGGCTTTGATGGCGATCATGTCCTTGATCCGACAGCGGAAACGACGTTCCATTCAGCGAAGCTCGACTGGGCGACAGCAATGTCCGCTTCGGGTCTTGTCTGGACCGAGCGGTACCGCCAGCTTATCGCCCTGCGGCGCGAACGCGTGGTGCCGCTCTTGTCGCAGATGCGGAGCGGCGGTTCTCATGCACTGGACGGCAAGGTGATCCGGGTCGAATGGCCGCTTGTGGATGGACGCCGATATGTGCTCGTGGCCAATCCGACGGCGCGTGCCGTCACCACCGCCATGGAGCGCGATATTGTCGACGTGATCTATGCGCTCGGCGAGCATCGCCCCGATGGACTTGGACCTTGGTCCCTCGTCTTCGGGGTCAAGGAGTGACGGGTGGCGTCCTCTCCCGGATCGGCTCTGCGGTCAGGCCATCCTGTCCGCAAGATGCATGACTTCGATCGCTGACCTCGCCACCATGTCTGCTCCGATGCTGCCGAAGGCGCGTGGGTTCTTCATGACGGCTGGTCCGCCCACGGCTATCTTCATCGTGCTGGTGCTGCGGCTTGATTGAACGCGGCGAATGGCTGCTGCGCATTGATCCACTTCGTCGACCCGCCCGACGGAGATGCCGAGAAGGCTGTAGGACGAGTTTGACAGGCGCAGGTAAAGACTGTCGTCGAGTTCGAGATCGGCACCGCCGTCGACATCCCAGCCCATGTCGCGGAAACAGGAGGCCACGATCGATACGCCGATGGTATGGAGCGCGCCTTGCGTCCGGGCCAGCAGCACGCGGCGCACCTTCTGGCGGTCACGGATCGCCTGACTGCGGTTCTGGGACAGATGGTTGACGATCATGCCAAGCCGCGTCGATGCAACGGCCACCTGAATAAAATCGGTCTCGTCATTGCACCACAAGCGGCCCAACTGGGCTGCCACCGGCGAAAAGAGCTGGATGGCGAGGGTGTGCATGGGCAGGTCGCTGCGTTGCAGTTCCTCGATCATCTCCCGATGCCCGCGCGGATCTGTATTAACGAGGGCCTCGGTCAGGGCCGCACGATAGCTGATTGCCTTTTCTGTCCCCGGCAGCTCGCGCGCCTTGGGATCCAGCTCCGGATAGAGATGGAAGTCGATGTCCGACGGCATATCACCGCTCTGGGAATCCATCGACAATTCACTATGGCCCGCACTGACGATTCGCGGCACGGAATCCCGTATCGCGCTTTCGAGAATACGCTGATCAAGGCTTGTCAGCCTGGTGTCACTTTTGGAAAGCCCAGATCTGGCTTCGCCAACGTACGGGGGATCTCCCGTCGTCCCAGACGGTCCCCCCTTTTTATCACCCGCCATATCACCCTCCCGGTCATCGGCCTGGGCTCATCCGCTCATCCCGACCGGATGCTACTGCATTCCTTGGCCAACGCCAAACCTCTTGTGGTCGAATACGCGATTCAACGTCTTGTGGTTTAGTTAGCGATCCTCCGCGCGGTGCAGGCGCGTCGGCAGTTCTTGTTGGCCGGCCCGTGTCGAGCGGCGTATATCGGCATGTGGTCGCGCCACGCCCAGTGCGTTGCGAGCCGTGGCGGCGATGTGTCGCGCCGTCAGTCTTGCCTCCTCGTACATGTCATCGGGGCTCGCCTGAGCGATGAAGGTGTCCGGCAGCGTCAGCGTTCGCACCGCGCAATGTCCATCGAGCATGCCATGATTGGCGAGGTGGTGGAGAACGAGTGCGCCAAAGCCGCCGGTCGCGCCCTCCTCGACCGTAATCAGCATGGCGTGGTTGTCGACGAGATCCGCGAGCAGCGCCGTGTCGAGCGGCTTGGCGAAGCGTGCGTCTGCCACGGTCACGGAGATGCCTTCCAGCGCCAGGAGACGCCTTGCTTTCAGACAGTCTGCAAGCCTTGTCCCGAAGGACAGAAGCGCCACCTGACTGCCGTGTTCGATGATACGACCCCGCCCGATCGGCAAAAGGTCTCCGCGGGTCGGCAAGGGCACGCCTGTGCCTTCGCCGCGCGGATAGCGAAACGCGATCGGACCGTCTTCGTGCGCTGCGGCGGTCGCCACCATATGCACCAATTCCGCTTCGTCGCTTGCAGCCATCACGGTGAAGCCCGGCAGGTTGGCCAGATAGAGGATGTCGAAAGACCCGGCATGGGTCGGTCCGTCCGCGCCGACGAGTCCTGCTCGATCAATGGCGAAGCGCACGGGCAGCTGCTGCAGCGCGACGTCGTGGACAATCTGGTCGTAGGCACGTTGAAGGAAGGTCGAATAGATGGCGCAGAAGGGTTTCATCCCGCTGGCGGCTAGGCCGGCGGCGAACGTGACCGCGTGTTGTTCGGCAATGCCGACATCGAAGCCGCGATCGGGAAATGCCGCTTGGAAACGATCGACGCCGGTCCCTGCCGCCATGGCGGCGGTGATCGCGACGATACGATCGTCGTGTCGTGCTTCTTCAATCAGCGCGTCGGCAAAGACGCGGGTATAGCTCGGCGCCTTGGCCTGAACCTTGGTCTGCACGCCCGTCTCGACATCGAAAGGGTTTACGCCGTGATACTTGTCGGCTGCCCGTTCAGCCGGGGCGTAGCCCGCACCCTTCTTTGTCACGACATGCAGAAGGATCGGCCCGTGCTCACTGTCGCGCAGCTCGGCAAGCAGCGGCAAGAGGAGGTCCAGATCATGGCCGTCCACGGGGCCGCGATAGTCAAAGCCGAAATTCTGGAAGACATTGCCGGTGTTTTCACCAAGGCCTTTTCGAACAGCGGCAAGGTGGTGCGATAGTGCGCCCGTCGATTCTGATATCGACATATCGTTATCGTTCAGGATGACGATCATGGGCCGGCCGGAGCTTCCGGCGTTGTTCATGGCCTCGAAGGCCATGCCCGCAGACATGGCGCCGTCTCCGATGACGCAGACGACATGGCCGTCCTCACCTTTCAGATCGCGTGCGGTCGCAAAACCAAGGCCTGCAGAGATCGAGGTTGAGGAATGGGCAGCACCGAACGGATCGAAGGCGCTTTCGCCGCGGCGGGTGAAACCGGACAGGCCGTTTTTCTTGCGCAGGCTGCGCATCCGGTCACGCCGTCCCGTCAGGATCTTGTGGGGATAGCACTGGTGGCTGACGTCCCAGATGATGGTGTCGCGGGGGGCTGCGAATATCGCATGAAGGGCAACTGTGAGTTCGATCACGCCCAGGCTTGAGCCCAGATGGCCGCCAGTTTCGGATACTACCCGGAGGGTTTCCGCGCGCAGTTCCTGCGCCAGGCGACAGAGTGTCTCGTGATCCATTTCCTTCAAGTCGTCCGGGGATCTCACCTGGTCGAGCAAAGGGGTGGCGATGCTATTCGCACTAGACAAGCCCACTGCGCTTTCCTCCCACGCACGAGCCCATTTCTCTGAGGTCTGCCGAGGCTCAAGGTGCCGGACTGGCACGATAAACAACGGATGCCTGAAAATGGTGCAACATCTGCATAGTCGGAGAAGACGAGCGATATGTAAACTTTTTTTTACACTTTTGCCGAATTTTCCGCCGGAACGCTTGTTCCGGCGGAAAAGCGAGCGCCGATTACGGGGCCGGCGTGAAGGTTTTCAGATAGGCAATCACATCGGTGATGTCCTTCGGCTCCTTAAGGCCTGCGAAGGCCATACGGGTTCCCTTGACCACGCCACGGGGATTGGCGAGGTAAGCGGTCAGCTGTGCTTCATCCCAGACCTTGCCGGCACCGAAGTCGACCATGGCCTTGGAATACTTGAAGCCTTCGGCGACCCCGGGCTGCCTGCCGATCACACCTTGTAGCGATGGACCCACTTTGTGCTTGGCGTCGTTGACGTTGTGACAGGCGCTGCACTTCTTAAACACAGCCTCACCTGCCGCTACATCGCCTTCCTGAGCAAAGGCGTTTGAAGACAGCAAGAGTGCTGCGGCTGTGCATGCGGCTGCAATTATCCTCGACATGTGTATCCTCCCATGGCATCGCGGATGAAACTAAGATGTAATGCTGGCATGAAATTCGACCAGCCGGTCCATTTACCGACGGGTTCGCCTCGCTTCGTGGTGCCATCATCGGAACCGAGATGCAGGCTGTAGGCTTTTCATACTACGCAAACGAACCCGGAGCCGGATCATGGCCGCAGTCGTCTTTATTGTCATCGTCTTCGCGGCGGCCTCGAGCGGTGCGATTTTCAAACCCGGTGAATGGTACGAACGACTCGACAAGCCAAGCTGGACGCCACCAAAATGGGCCTTTCCGGTGGTTTGGACAATACTCTATCTGTTCATAGGTTACGCCGGCTGGCTCGTCTGGACGACCGCCGGATGGTCGCTGCCAATGGCGATCTGGACGCTGCAGATTATCGTCAACGCGCTCTGGTCTTATTTCTTCTTCGGCATGCGACGCATGGACCTGGCGCTCGTGGATGTGGCCGTCCTCTGGCTGTCGGTGGCGCTTTTCATTGTCGCGGCCTGGCCGGTGGCACCGCTCGCGTCGCTGCTCTTCGTTCCTTATCTCGTCTGGGTTTCGGCGGCGGCTGCCTTGAACTATTCCGTTCGGCGCCTCAACCCCGAAGCCTGATCCGCAGATCGATCAGAAAGGCGACGAGCGAAGCAGTCAGCAGAAGCGCGAGCCATGGGACAGGTCCCTGGCGCATTGCCATCCCAAAGGCCGCGAGAAGGCAGCTTCCCGAGACGGCGTTCGGCACGAGGCCTGCCAAAGTGGACTTCGGCCTCGGCGCGCGCCCTGCGGCAAGCAGGGTGACGGCCCAAAGCACGACAATCGCCACGACGCTGATCCAGCCTGAGGTGAAGATTTGCGTCACCCATGCGATCATCGCTGCCCCGCAGGCATGCCGAAGAGCTGGGCAAGATCCTTGGCAAAGACGCGCAGATGCGCGAGCGGATCGCGCCGCACGAGCTTCTTGTTGAGATAGGACTCCCAGGTCAGGCGCTGGACGTCCGGATCCGCGCACATCGCGACGAATTTCTCGCGCAGCCTGTCATTGCGATACCAGATCTTCTGCATGATGCCGAGGATCAGGAAGACACGGCCATGGGCCCGCATGAAGGTTTTCCGCGCGCCCGCCAAAGCTCGTCCGTTTCCGGCCAGCAGCGACTGGTGTGCCGCTTCTGCCGAAAGGCGACCACAGAGCATGGCATAGTAGATGCCCTCGCCGGATGAGGGGGCAACGGTTCCCGCGGCGTCACCAGCCAGCAGAATGTTGCGGCCGTTATCCCAGCGCCGCATGGGTTTGAGGGGAAGCGGAGCGCCTTCGCGCCTGATGACCCGACAGTTGCCCAGACCTGCCGCCACCTTCAGTGCGGTGGTCGCCTCGCGGATGTTGTGGCCCTTGACGGCGGTGCCGGTTCCGATGCTGGTCAGTCCGCCATGGGGGAAGACCCAGCCGTAGAAATCGGGAGAGATGCGTCCGTCATAAATGACGTCGCAGCGGTCTGCCCGGAAGATTTCAGGGTTGGCGTCTTCAGGACTTTCGACGATTTCATGATAGGCGAAAACGTAAGGTGGTTTCTTGGAGGCGGGAAACATCATGCGCCGGACCGCCGAATTGGCGCCATCGGCCCCGATCACCCGGCGTGCTCTGAACTGGACGTTGCCGGCATCCTCCGTGGTTCGCGCGATCGTCAGATCGAGCAATCCATCGGTGGCCTCCTGGATATCATCGAGTTTTCCCGTCAGCCGCTCGGCGCCGGCATCGGCTGCACGTTGGCGGAGATAAGGATCGAAATGGGCGCGATCGACCATGCCGACATAGCCGATATCGCCGATGGTCATGTCGACCGTTCTGCCTGAGGGCGCGATGATGCGTGCAGCATTGGCGCGCGCCACAAGCTGTGTCTCCGGGATCGCGAAGTCTGCAAGCGCCCTTGATGGAATGGCGCCGCCGCAGGGTTTGATCTTGTTATCGGGATCAACCAGAACAACGCTGTGGCCCTTCTGCGCCAGTTCCTCGGCGGCCATCGCGCCGCAGGGGCCTCCGCCGATGACGGCGACATCATAGATCTTCGGCATGCTCTTCTCCCTGCCGGTCGTCCGGCCTGAGGGTTTATTCTCCGGGCATGATGGCGGCGTCAGGCAGTGTGTTCTGGCTTGTCAGTGCTGGTCGGCCGATGCGGGTTGCCACGATCGCGGACACAAGAAAGAGGCTTGCTTCGATCGTGAAGACGGCCGCGAAGGCCAGAGCATCGCTTGCGGTCAGCCATCGTCCCAGATCAAGTGCTACGGTTCCCAGCACGCCGCCCAGCCCGAAGGCGATGGCCTGGGCAGCACCCCAGACGCCCATGCGCATGCCGTAGTTGGATTTTCGACCTTGCCCGGCGAGGATCATCATGGTGCCGACGGCCGCGACCGCAAACGCGCCGTTTGTGGCGCCGAGCAGGAAGATGTTGATTTCGAGCGGCCAGAGCGGCGCCGACTGTGTCGAGAGCGCGAGGGCCGCGAGTGCGACAGCAGACCCAAAGCAGCCCCCCGTGATGAAGTGGCGCGGCAGATGGAGGTAACGCTTTCCGAAGAAGGCTCCCGATACGCCGACAAGGATCATGCCGAGCAGAACGCCGGCATGCTGGGTCCCTGAAAGTCCCGTCGTTTCTCCCGGTGTCATGCCGAAGAGAAGGCCCGCATAGGGCTCGAGGATGAGGTCCTGCGTTGCAAAGGCGAGCATCGACAGGAAGATGAACAGGGTGAAAAGCCGCGCTTCGCGATCCTCCAGGACATCCTGCAGGCTTTCGCGAAAGCTTGTCGTTGCCGCGTGCTCTTCCTGTCTGTCGACGGATGGCTTCTTCTCCATGCCGGCCACGCCGAGAAGCCCGATGCAGAAAGCCACGACACCCGTTGCCGCCGTGACCGCGATCAGTCGTTCATGCGAATATGGATCGAGCTGTGCGCCCACGACGATCGAGGTGACGATGATGCCTGATATCATCAGCATCCAGGTGATCGTGGCTGCGGCCGCGCGGCGTTCGACGGCGGTCTTCATGGCGATCAAGGCGAGCAAGGAAGTGCCGGACGCTCCGATGCCAATGCCGATCAGCAGATAGGCGAGGATTGCAGCGAGGATGCCGGCGAGGAAGGATTGCTCGAACAGAAGTGTGGTGGCCGCAGCGCCGGTGCCGGCGATCGCGAGAAGTGCGAGGCCGCCCAGGATCCAGTGTGTGCGCGATCGTCCGGTGTCTGATTTGTGTCCCCAGACCGGTCGCGTGATCTGCACTCCGTAATGCAAGCCGACAAGCAGGCCCGGAATGACGGCGGCGAGGCCGAGTTCGACGATCATGACACGGTTGAGCGTGGAGGTGGTCAACACGACAATGGCACCGAGCGCTGCCTGGACCAGCCCGAGGCGGACTATCGACAGCCAGCTCAGTCCCGGGTTGAGGGTCAGGGTCGTTGCGGGATTTCCGAATGCCTGGCTCATGATCGCCGCCTCCTATCCCGCAGATGTTGCCGATAGAGGCAGCGAACCCAGGGCCACCGCTGCCGCCATCATGCCGCTGACATAAAGCCCGACACCCACGGCCGAGTACCACACGGCCTTGCCTTCGGGATCGCGCAGGAAGCGGATCATGCAGATGAGCTGCAAGGCAAGCACGGTCGCGACCAGCGCCGCCCCTGTCGAGAGGCCGGCGTTCGCGAGCAGGAGGATCACACCGGCTTGAGACGCGGCCATGACCAGACAGGCGATGCGGGCTGCATTGGCCGCGCCGTGCAGCACCGGCAGCGTATTGACGCCCATCTGGCGGTCACCCTTGATCGCCTTGAAGTCGTTGAGGGTCAGGATGCCGTGCGCGCCCAATCCATAGAGCAGGGCGACCAGCATTGTGAGCCTCGAAGGGGTAGCCCCGAGGGCGGCCGTCGCGGCTGTGATCCAGGGAAGTGTCTCATAGCTCAGGCCGACGACCCCGTTTCCGATCCAGCCATTCTGCTTGAACCGGAAAGGCGGAGCGCTGTAGGCCCAGGCGAGCGCCAGCCCGACGAGGGCGGCGACAAAGACCAGCGGACCGAGCAGCGCTGCCACGGCCATCGATATCACGGACATGGCGATGGCGATCATCAGTCCCCATCGTCCCGGCATGCGTCCGGACGGGATGACACGGTCCGGTTCATTGATGGCATCGACATGCCGATCGAACCAATCGTTTACCGCCTGGCTCGTGCCGCAGAGAAGTGGTCCTGCGAGCAGCACTCCGAGTGCAACCGGGAACCATCGGTCAGTAAGGCCGGCGCCCGAGGCAATCGCGCCGCAGGCGAAGGCCCACATCGGTGGGAACCAGGTGATCGGCTTCAACAATTGCACGACCGCGGAGGCGGTCGGGTAAGGGGCAGCCGGAACATGTGAAGGGATCTGGGCCATAGGAGAAGGCTAAGCCGCACCCATGAATGTGTCAACTCAAATTGACAGTTTCGGCGTCGATCAGCCTTGACGTGCGTTGCCTGGGCGGTAGTCTTCCAACCCGTGGCGGCGCAGCTTGATGTAGAGGCTCTGGCGCGACAGGCCGAGGATCTCGGCTGCGTAAGCGCGATTGTTGTTGGTCTGGTCGAGTGCTGCCTCGATGCAGATCTTTTCGATCACATCGAGGGATTCGCGGATCAGATCCTTCAGGGGAACCTTGCCGACAAGGGCCGAGAAGCCTTCCGCCTGCTCGGGGACGCCGGGCGAGGGGATGGTCAGCCGGTCGCTGCCAGTGGGCTGCGGCACGACGATCAACTGGATCGTGTTGTTTGACGCATTCAAGCGGGCAGAAATGCTGACAGCACTCTCGCCGGAAAGGTTGTCAGTCAGCGTCGAGGTGAAGCCGCGGATCGAGGGTTCGTCCAGCAGGCGCGCATAGAGAACACGGATATCGATGGCTGCAGTGGTAAACCAGGATCCGATGTTGCGGCCGAGGACCTGTGTCAGCGAAGGGGCGTGGATCAGGTCCAGAAAGAGCGTGTTGGCGGCCAGGACAAGGCCTTCAGCATCGGTCTGCACCACCGCTTCGGGAAGGTCGGCAATCTCCAGCGCCGTGCCGCCTGCAGGCTTCTCCGTCCGCTGCCGGCTGGTTTCGTGATCCTGATCGGCGGGCCAGATCGCCAGCAGCACATTGGTGATGCCGTTCTCCCGGTAGGATCGGATGGTCAGCGAAACCGGCTCGCCTTTTGCAATGGTGACGCCGTCCAGGTTAACTGGGCCGGGGCTGTGGCGCGCTTCGCTTATGGCGTCACCCACCCGATCGCGATCCTCCTTCGCGAAAAGATCGCGAATGGATTTTCCGGACAATGGCGCCCCGGTCGAGGACATGAGGGTGCTTGCCGCCGGATTGGCGTCGAGAATGGTTCGCCGTTCACCGTCCAGCATGACATAGGCGACTGTGGCGACCTTGAAGGCGGTGCGGTAGCGGGTTTCGGCTTCCTTGAGCTCGCGGTAATCCGCCTCAAGCTCCATCTGCGTCTGGACCAGGCGCTGCTGGTCGAGCATCTGCTGGCGCATTTCGCGGCCGACGACGATGGTATAGGGGAAGTCCTTGGCTCTGTAAGCGGAATAGACAACCGGCAGATCCGGCTTGCCGCTGCATTTGTGGTTGACCTGATAGCCCCGCACCGGATGGTGGCTGGTCTCGGCCGACAGCATCGACACGATCTTGGGCACTGATTCGATGGTCACGCAGTCCTGAAGCCGCTTGCCAACGGTCTTCGACAGCCCATAATCCGCAAGGTCCTTGCCTGCGAGGAATATCTGGGAGACAGTGTCACTGCGGTCGACGAGGATCACGACGTCGGCGCCGAGGCTTACCAGCGAGCCGATTGAATTCAGGTCGAGGGTCTTCAGCAGGCTGTCAGCAACTGCGAAGCCATCCGTACCGCTTTGACCGTTCAGTGGCTTCATGGAGTGAGCCAATCAATTCCGCTTGGTGAAACCACTGCCGTTAGGCCTGCGGCGCGGGCCTGCTGGCTGATTCTCTCTAGTTCGTAGTAATTGTCGCAGATCCTGACGGCGGAGTAAACGCTGTCACAGATGCAGTCAATCCCCAAACTTACAAGAAAATCAATGGAATCCAGTGCGGCGGCGCCGCCTACGATGAGAGGCAGCCGGGGGCCTTTTCGAAGCTTCCGCACGTCCTGGACGAGTGCCTTGAATTCTGTCGCCAGTCTCGCGTTGCTCCAGCCAATGCAGGCGACGTCTGCCCCTTCGACAGCCCGTTCGAGGGCCCTTGTTCTCGTGGCCGCAGGCTCCAATACCTCACTCGTCCAGCCGAGGCTGTCGAAGAGCAGGCCAATCAGATGCGGCATCAGCGTGTGCTGCTCGCCGAAGGGTGTCAAAACCAGGGCGCTCGGCGTATCCCCGCTTTGCACGGTTCCCCGAAGCTCCATCGAAAGCGAGATCGCCATTTCCTGCAGGCGTGCCGTTCCGATCGTGACATCGATGAAATCACATTCGTCGGCAACCCAGTCCTTGCCCAGCAGGCGTGCGACGGTTTCGAGGAAGAGGACTTTTACATAATTCGGGCGGCCCGGCGGCAACTCGTGTTCGAGAAAGGCCCTGAGCGATGCCACGCGCGTGCGTGGATTGACGATGAGAAAACGAAACTCTGCGAGCGCCCTATCATAAAGGCGATCGTGCTCCAGACCCCGGTCGTATCGCGTTGACAGCTTTTCGGCGGTCATCGAAGCTACCGTTCCCTCAATCAGGCGTCGGAGTTTGTCCCCTTCGCTCTGGGTTAGGTATGCGCTCTTGCTCCCCGCAGCAAGCCCCTTGAGTGGCTTAAGACCCTCGGATTCCGAAGGTTTGCCGGTATTTTGCGGGTCATTCCCGCCATGAAGCGAACCGTCCAACATCCCGCGCCGTGCTCCCCGCCCGCGAAAACCTCCCTGTGCGGCGTCGGGCGGAGACGTACGAGGTTCCGTCGGACGAGCAAGAGTAGAATGAACCGAGATTCCATTTCTGTAAATCAAAATATACGTCAATCTAAGTTGACACTTTGATTGTCTGAGAGGTAGTCTTCTTGCAATCCGGTCGCCTTTGGGAGGGGATGGGAGAAGGGATGACTGCCATGCGCATATCCAAACCATCGGCATCAAGCCGCGCACTTTACACACCGGATGAGCGTCGCAGACGCGACGAAAGTGTGTGGACCCTGGTGCAGGGCATTCTCGCTCCCGTGCAATTTCTCGTCTTCCTCGTCAGTCTCGGATTGATCCTGCGCTTTCTGGCCACCGGCCAGGGGCTTTTTGCAGCGCAGATCTCGATCGTCGTGAAGACGCTTACCCTCTACGCCATCATGATTACCGGCTCGATCTGGGAGAAGAAGGTCTTCGGCCGCTACCTTTTCGCCGGTCCGTTCTTGTGGGAAGACGTCTTCTCGATCCTGGTTCTGGCGCTCCACACGGCTTATCTCGTCGCGCTTTTCACCGGTGCGCTGACAGCTGACCAGCTGATGGCGCTCGCACTCGCCGCCTATGTCACCTACGTGATCAATGCCGGACAGTTTCTCTGGAAGCTGCGTCTGGCCCGTCTCGACCAGGTCGGCAGCGCCGGTTCTGCCGGGGCGCTTGGAGATGGCTCTTCGCTCTCGGGGAGCGCGTCATGAACCAGCCTCTCGTTTCCTGTGCACCGACCGCCACCATCCGCCAGCGCGGGCAGCATGAAGTTTTCTGCGGCCTGACCTCGATCATCTGGCTGCATCGCAAGGTTCAGGATGCTTTCTTCCTCGTGGTGGGATCGCGCACCTGCGCACATCTTATCCAGTCTGCCGCCGGCGTGATGATCTTTTCCGAGCCGCGTTTTGCGACGGCGATCATGGAAGAGCGCGATCTTGCCGGCATGGTCGACATGCATGACGAACTCGACCGCGAAGTGGCCCGGCTGCTCGAGCGCCGCCCGGATATCCGCATGCTGGTGCTGGTTGGCTCCTGTCCGTCGGAAGTGATCAAGTTCGATCTCAATCGCGCCGCAGAACGTCTCGACAAGCGCTTCGGCTCCAGGCCGCGCGTGCTCTGCTATTCCGGCAGCGGTATTGAGACGACCTTCACTCAGGGCGAAGACAATTTCCTCGCTGCTCTTGTTCGCGACCAGGCCGTTCATGGGGCGAGCGACAAGGTCGCCAAGCTCGTGGTGGCCGGTTCCGTCGCCGATGTGGTTGAGGACCAGTTTGCCCGGCTGCTCGACGAGATGGGTCTCGAAGATGTCGTGTTTTTGCCCGGCCGCAGCAGCGAGCGCCTGCCGAAGATCGGTCCCGAGACGCGCTTTATTCTGGCGCAACCCTATCTCGGCGCCACGGCAGCAGCTCTCGAGAGTCTTGGCGCAAGCCGGATCAACGCGCTTTTCCCACTTGGCGAAGAGGGCACCACTGCCTGGCTGAAGGCGATTGCCGATACGTTCGGTGTCTCGCCAGCGCGCTTTGCGGCCATCACGGAGGCACCGCGCCGCCGTGCTCTTGAAGCCACGGCGCATTACCGCAGTGCCCTTGCCGGCAAGCGGATTTTCCTCTTCCCCGACAGCCAGATGGAACCGTCGCTCGCCCGCTATCTCAGCCGCGAGCTCGACGCCGAGATCATTGAGGTCGGCAGCCCCTATCTGCACCGCGAACATGTGGCGGGCGAGCTTGCCATGCTGCCGCCGGGTGTCTCCATTTCTGAGGGCCAGGACGTCGAAATCCAGATCGACCGCTGCCGCGCCGCCAAGCCTGACCTCGTTGTCTGCGGCATGGGGCTTGCCAATCCCTTTGAGGCCGAGGGTATCGTCACCAAGTGGTCGATCGAATTCGCCTTCACCCCGATCCAGGGCTATGAGCAGGCCGGTGATCTCGCCGAGCTCTTCGCCCGTCCGCTGACGCGCAAGGCCATGATCGCGGGCGACCGCTCCGGCAACCGGAGGGCCGCATCATGAAACTCACCATGTGGACCTATGAAGGACCGCCGCATGTGGGTGCCATGCGGATCGCCGCCTCGATGAAGGGCGTGCACTATGTGTTGCACGCGCCGCAGGGCGACACCTATGCCGACCTGCTTTTCACCATGATCGAACGGCGTCCGTCGCGGCCGCCCGTCACCTATACGACCTTTCAGGCGCGTGATCTCGCTGGCTCGACAGCTGATGTGTTCAAGAACGCCTGCCGCGATGCCGTCGAACGCTTCCAGCCGGATGCGCTTCTGGTTGGTGCTTCCTGCACCGCAGAACTCCTGCAGGACGATCCGGCAGGTCTTGCCAAGACGCTCGACGTGGCAATCCCGGTCGTGCCCCTGGAGCTTCCTTCCTATCAGAAGAAGGAAAACTGGGGCGCTGCCGAGACCTTCTATCGGCTGGTGCGCAACTTTGCCGGTGGCCGTGAACGCCCGGCGGTAATCGCGCCGAACAGCTGCAACATTCTCGGGCCATCGGCGCTCGGTTTCCGCAACCGCGACGACGTCACGGAAATTTCGCGGCTGCTCGCAGCCAACGGCATTGATGTCCGGGTCGTGGCTCCGCTTGGGGCGACGGTCGAGGATCTCGCCCGCCTGCCGGAGGCTGCCTTTAACATCGTGCTCTATCCCGAGATCGGCGATAGCGCCGCGCGTTATCTCAAGAAGACCTTTGGCATGCCTTTCGTCTCGACCGTTCCGATCGGTGTCGGCGCCACGCGCAGCTTCCTTCGGGAAGTTCGGGCTCTGGCCGGCCTTGCGGAAGACGTTCCGGTCGGAGAGGCCGAGGATCGGGCAACCTGGTATGCCCGCTCGGTCGACAGCAATTATCTCACCAACAAGCGTGTCTTCGTTTTCGGTGACGCGACCCATGCGATTGCCGCGGCCCGCATCGCCAGCCGCGAGCTTGGCTTCAAGGTCTGCGGCCTTGGCACCTATATGCGCGAATTTGCCCGCGAAGTGCGGGAAGCAGCCGAAGAATTCGGTATCGAAGCGCTGATCAGCGACGATCATCTTGATGTCGAGCAGGCGATCATCGACGCCCGGCCGGAACTGGTGCTCGGGACGCAGATGGAGCGGCACATCGCCAAGCGGCTTCGGGTTCCCTGTGCCGTCATCTCGTCGCCTGTGCATGTCCAGGATTTCCCGGCCCGCTATTCGCCGCAGATGGGCTTCGAAGGCGCAAACGTGATCTTCGACAGCTGGGTTCATCCGCTGATGATGGGGCTCGAAGAGCACCTGTTGCAGATGTTCCGCGACGATTTCGAATTCAACGACGGGGCGACCGCGTCCCATCTGCATGAAACCCATGCTGCGGTTCCTGCGCCAGTTACCCCGATTGAAGTTCCTGTTGCTGCCGCTGCTGCCGTTGTTGAAGGACCTGTCGGTTGGACGGCCGAAGCCGAGACTGAACTGAAGAAGATACCCTTCTTCGTCCGCGGCAAGGCACGCCGCAACACAGAGCTCTTCGCCGCCGGCAAGGGCATTCAACCCATTACCGTGGAGACGCTGTATGACGCGAAAGCTCATTTCGCCCGCTGACAGCACCCCGGTCAGGGTTGTGCTGGTGACACTCGACAATCACATGGGGGCAGCCGTCGACGACGCCCGCCGCAAGCTCGCCGTCGATCTGCCTGGTCTGTCCCTCTCGGTGCATGCCGCAACCGACTGGAACGACGATCCGGCAAGCCTCGAGGACTGTCGCGCGGCAATCCTGGCCGGCGACATCGTCATCGTCTCGATGATTTTCGTCGAGGAGCATGTGCGGGCAATCGCCGATGTGCTCGAAGCCCGCCACCGCGAATGCGATGCCATGGTCTGCTGCATGTCGGCTGGCACGATCATGAAATACACTTCCATGGGCCGCTTTCGCATGAGCGAGGAGCAAAAGGGCCCCTTGGCCTTGTTGAAGAAGCTTCGGGGAAAAAGCTCGCGCGGTGGCAAGGACAGCGGTCGCACCGCCGGCGAGCGGCAGCTCGCCATGCTGCGTCGCCTGCCGCAACTGCTGCGCTTCATCCCGGGCACTGCCCAGGACGTGCGCAACTATTTTCTAACGCTGCAATTCCGCATCGCCGCCTCGGACGAGAACATCGCCAACATGGTGCGGCTCTTGGTCAACAAATATGCCAAGGGCGAGCGCAAGGCGCTTGCCGGTCGGCTGAGTGCCGGCGATCCGGTCGAATATCCGGAGGTCGGCCTTTATCATCCGCGGCTCAAGCCGCGCGTAACGACGCGTCTTTCCGACCTGCCATCGGTATCCGGTGGTCGGGGCACGATCGGCGTGCTCCTGATGCGGACCTACATCCTCTCGGGTGATACCGGCCACTACGACCGCGTCATCCGCGAGCTGGAGACCCGCGGCTACAACGTCGTGCCGGTCTTTTGCAGCGGGCTCGACATGCGCGGCGCCATTGAGCGCTACATGCTGCCGGCGAATGGCGGCGTAACGATCGATGCGCTCTGCTCGCTCACCGGCTTCTCCCTGGTCGGCGGTCCCGCCTATAGCGATGCTGCCGCTGCCGCTCAGACGCTCGAAGCGCTCGACGTTCCCTATATCTCTGCTTTCGTCACCGAGTTCCAGACGAAAGAGGCTTGGCTGTCTTCGTCTCAGGGCCTAACCCCGATCGAAACCACGCTGATGGTCGCCATTCCCGAACTGGATGGCGCGATCGGCTCGATGGTCTTCGGTGGCCGGTCCGATGGTGGTGGCAAGCCTAAACCCTGCATCTGCTCGCGCGAGCTGAGCGCCTGCCCGTCGGGTCGCTCCTGCATGCAGCCGGATTCCGAGCGGGTTGCCCTCCTTGCCGATCGGCTCACCGCAATGGTCGATCTGCGGCGCAAGACACGTTTCGAGCGCCGCGTTGCGATCACCATGTTCAACTATCCACCGAACAGCGGCAGCATCGGCACGGCTGCCTATCTCTCGGTTTTCGAAAGCCTCTTTGAAACCATGCGCCGTCTCAAAGCGGAGGGTTATGACGTCGAATTGCCAGCGGATGCCGAGGCGTTGAAGGTCTCCATCCTCGAGGGCAACGCACCGCTCTACGGCACTGAGGCGAATGTCCACGTGGTCATTCCCGCCGACCAGCATGTGCGCGGCGAAGTGCATCTGGCGGACATCGAAAAGCAATGGGGCCCAGCACCCGGACGTGTGCTCAGCAATGGTCGCGGCCTCTTCGTGCTCGGCCGTCAGTTCGGCAAGCTGCTGCTCGGGATCCAGCCTCCCTTCGGCTACGAAGGCGACCCGATGCGCTTGCTGTTCGAGGGCGGTTTTGCGCCGAACCACGCCTTTGCCGCCTATTATCGCTACCTGCGCGAGACCTACCAGGCCGATGCCGTGCTGCATTTCGGCACCCATGGGGCGCTCGAATTCATGCCGGGCAAGCAGGTTGGTCTGGCCGGAGACTGCTGGCCTGACCGGTTGCTGGGCGCCTTGCCGAATTTCTATCTCTATGCGGCCAACAATCCGTCGGAAGGCACGATCGCCAAGCGCCGGTCTGCGGCCACGCTCGTTTCTTACCTCACGCCACCGATCACCCATTCCGGACTTTACAAGGGATTGAGCGACCTCAAGGGAAGCCTTGATCGCCATCGTGCTGCGGCTCCGGAAGCCCTGGTTGAGCGTGAGCGGCTGTTCCAGCTGATCCAGGTTCAGGCCGGGCAGCTCGAACTTGGCAAGGACACGCTGGGGCTCGCCGAAGCCGATGTCATCCAGAAACTGGTCGCCGAGGTGGCCGAGGTCGAATATGCGCTGATCCCACACGGCCTGCACATTGCCGGCCGCGGCATGGACGAAGCCGAGCGGCTGGAAATGCTGGAGCATGTCGCGACCAACATGCCGTCGATCAGCCGTCACGGGCGGCAGGCAGACTTGCTGGGTGCGATCGCGAAAAGCGACCTCGTCACCGTCGCGCGGATGACGAAGGATGCGGATGCCGAGCTCAAGGAGAGTGTCGACAAGCTGGTCACCATGAACCGCGAGCTTGCGGACAACGGCGAAATAGACGGCCTGATCCGGGCTCTCGACGGACGCTATGTGCTTCCCTCGCCATCCGGTGACCTGCTGCGCACGCCCGAGCTGCTGCCGACCGGTCGCAACATCCATGGTTTCGATCCCTTCGGTATCCCGAGCGCCTTCGCTGTTCAGGACGGCGAACGCCAGGCGGCGAAAATCCTCGAACGCTACCTCGCCACGGATGGGCGCCTGCCCGAAACGGTGGCCGTGGTTCTCTGGGGCACCGACAATCTGAAGACCGGTGGCGCGCCGCTGGCACAGGCCATGGCGCTGATGGGCGCCCGCCCGAAACTCGACGCCTACAACCGTGTCTGTGGCGCGGTTCTGGTGCCGCTCGAAGAACTGCAGCGTCCGCGCATCGATGCTGTCATGACGCTGTCGGGCATCTTCCGCGATCTCCTCCCCATCCAGGCAAGCATGCTGGCCGAGGCGAGCTATCTCGCCGCTATGGCCGACGAGCCGGTCGAGATGAACTTCATTCGCAAACACGCGCTCGCCTATTGCGAAAGTCATGGCTGCGACATCGAGGCTGCGGCCTACCGGGTCTTTTCGAATGCCGATGGCGCCTATGGCTCTAACGTCAACATGCTGGTCGCGTCGTCGTCCTGGAGCGATGATGACGAGATCGCCCAGACCTATAGCAATCGCAAGAGCTTCGCGATCAACCGTCGCGGCAAGACCAGTCATCAGGCCGAAGTGTTCGATGCGATGATCGGTCAGGTCGACATGGCTTACCAGAACCTCGATTCCGTCGAGATCGGCGTGACCACGATCGAAAACTATTTCGACACGCTGGGCGGCCTGACCAAGGCGGTCTCGAAAGCCAAGGGTGGCGCGACGCTGCCGGTCTTCATCTCCGACCAGACTCAAGGCGAGGGACGTGTTCGTACCCTCGGTGAGCAGGTGGCATTGGAGACACGCACACGCACGCTGAACCCGAAGTGGTTCGAGGGCATGCTGAAGCATGGCTACGAGGGTGTTCGTAACATCGAGACGCAGGTGACCAATACCTTCGGCTGGTCTGCGACCACAGGCGATGTCGACCCTTGGGTCTATCAGCAGATCACCGAGACCTTCGTGCTCGACGCTGCCATGCGCGAACGGCTGGCGACGCTCAATCCGGCCTCGGCCGCCCGTGTCACCAATCGGCTGATCGAGGCGCATGAGCGCAACTATTGGCAGCCGGATGCAGAAACGCTCGCCGCCCTGAAACAGGCCGGTGAAGAATTGGAAGACCGTCTCGAGGGGCTGGTCAGGGAGGCTGCCCAATGAACATCTACACTCATGGCAAGATCGCCGAACGCGAAGCCCGCATCGCCGAAAAGCTCCGGGAGCGAGCCGATGGCGAAGGCAGCGTTCAGGTGCATCTCGACCCGACGATGGAAATCGACGGCGCGAAAGTTTTTGCGGTCTATGGCAAGGGCGGCATTGGCAAATCGACGACCTCGTCGAACCTCTCGGTCGCCTTCTCCATGCTCGGCAAGCGCGTGCTGCAGATCGGCTGTGATCCGAAGCATGATTCCACATTCACGCTGACCAAGAGCCTGATCCCAACCGTCATCGACGTGCTCGAAAAGGTCGATTTCCATTCGGAAGAACTCCGTCCGGAAGACTATATGGTCGAGGGCTATAACGGTGTGCAGTGCATTGAGGCGGGCGGTCCGCCGGCCGGCACCGGCTGCGGCGGTTACGTCGTCGGCCAGACGGTGAAGCTCCTGAAGGAGCATCACCTGCTCGACGACACCGATGTCGTGATCTTCGACGTGCTTGGCGACGTGGTCTGTGGCGGGTTTGCCTCGCCGCTGCAGCATGCCGAGCGTGCGGTTATCGTTGCCGCCAACGACTTCGATTCCATCTTCGCGATGAACCGGATCGTCGCCGCCATCAAGGCGAAGTCGAAGAACTACGATGTACGCCTCGGCGGCGTGATCGCCAACCGGTCGCGCGAGACGGACCAGATCGACCGCTACAACGCGGCGATCGGGCTGACGCGCCTCGCTCATGTGCCTGATAGTGACCATGTGCGGCTCAGCCGGCTGAAGAAGAGCACGCTGTTCGAAATGGGCGACAGCCCGGAGATCCTCGGCATCCAGAAGGAATACATGCAACTGGCCGAGCGCCTCTGGGCGGGTACGCCAGCACTTGAGGCCGAACCGATGAAGGACCGGGAAATCTTCGAATTTCTCGGCTTCGAGTGAGGTTGTCATGAGCCAGGCCGATTACATCAGACGCACCGGCGAGATCGAGCACTACTTCGACCGCACCGCGCTCGATGCCTGGAAGCGGCTGACCGGCGACCAGCCGGTGAGCGGCATCCGCGCCACGGTCCGGAAAGGTCGCGAAGAGATGCGCGGTACGCTGGCTTCGTGGCTGCCGCAGGATCTCACCGGCTGGCGCATCCTCGATGCAGGCTGCGGCTCGGGCGTTCTTTCGTTCGAGCTCATTGCACGTGGTGCCGAAGTCGTTGGCATCGATCTCTCGGCGCAAATGATCGCGCATGCCCGCCAGCGGGTACATGACCTCGAAGCATCGCAGGGCCGCTTCAAGGGCTCGGTTGCCTTCCACAGTGGCGACATGCTCGATCCCCGTCATGGACGGTTCGATGCCGTGGTCGCCATGGACGTGCTGATCCATTACCGCCCTGCTGATGCCGTTCGGGTGCTCCACACGCTGGCCGAACGCACCTCGCGCCAGATGATCTTCACGCTCGCTCCGGGCTCTCGCCTGCTGCGGGCGATGCTGGCTGCGGGCAAGGTGTTCCCGCGCGGCAACCGGGCGCCTGCAATCTACCCGGTCGATCCGGCGCGGCTTGTCGCACAGATGATCAACCATCCGGAGTTTGTCCATTGGCAGGCCGGCCGCAGCCACAAGGTCGGCGTCGGCTTCTATACCTCGCAGGCCATGGAGGTGATCCGGTCATGACGATCGCTGCCGCCAACCGCAAAATGATCTCGTTCTGGCAGAAGCTCGGAACGCGCTTCATGCCGTTTGCGGATGCGGCGTCGGTCGAGATGCCGCTGTCGAGGCTGCTGCGTCTTTCGTTGTTCCAGGTTTCCGCCGGTTGCGTGCTCGTTCTCCTGACCGGGACATTGAACCGCGTGCTGATCGTCGAACTCGGCGTTTCCGTCGCGCTCGTCTCGGCGGTCGTCGCCATTCCGGTTCTCGCTGCTCCGCTACGGCTGCTCTTCGGCTTCCGCTCGGACACCTATAAATCGGTGCTCGGCTGGCGGCGTGTGCCCTATGTCTGGCTCGGCAGCCTGCTGCAATTCGGCGGCCTGGCGATCATGCCCTTTGCCCTTCTTCTTCTGCAATCCCAGACGCTCGGCCCCGATTGGGCTGGCGCTGCCGGTGCAAGCCTTGCCTTCATCTTGACCGGCTTCGGCATGCATATGTCGCAGACCACAGGGCTGGCACTCGCCAGTGATCTCGTGCCTGAGGAAAAGCGCCCGCGGGTCGTGGCGCTGCTCTATTTCATGCTGCTCGCCGGCATGATCGGGGCCTCCAGCTTCTACAGTATCTTCCTAGTCGATTTCTCGCCGAAGGTGCTGATCCAGGTCATCCAGGGCACGGCGCTGCTCACCATCATCATCAATGTCACCGCCATCTGGAAGCAGGAAGCGCGCGATGTGCGCCGCACGGCGGTTGACCGGGATCTGTCGAGCTTCTTCGACGCGCTTGAAGACTACCGCAGCGCGCCCGGCGTCATGCGGCTTCTGCTGGCGGTCGCCATCGGATCGGCTGCCTTCTCGATGCAGGATATTCTGCTTGAGCCCTATGGTGGCGAAATCCTCGGCCTGTCCGTTGGCGAAACAACGCGCCTGACGGGTCTCTGGGCCTTCGGAACCATGATCGGCTTTGCCTGGGCAGCCCACAGCCTGCAGCATGGCGCGCAAATGTACCGGGTTGCGGCGCGGGGCTTGCTCATCGGTCTTGGCGCCTTCTTGGCTGTCATCTTCGCCTCACCGCTCGGTTTCAATGCGCTCTTCCATCTCGGTGCCTTCGGTATCGGTCTGGGCGGCGGGTTGTTCGCCGTCGGCACGATGCTGGCCGCCATGGGCATTGCCGAGCGCTCGGACAGTGGCCTTGTCGTCGGCGCCTGGGGTGCCGTGCAGGCGACCGCGATCGGCGCCAGCATGCTGGCCGGCGGCGTGATCAAGAACACGATCAATGCGCTGGCGCTCAACGGCTCGCTGGGCGAGGTCATGATGACGCCGGCTGCTGGGTATCTGGTCGTCTACACCTTTGAAATCATTCTCCTCTTCTTGTGCCTGGCGGTCCTGGGTCCGCTTACCGGCCGGCGCTATCAGAGGGACTATCTGCAAGACATGCGTTTTGGACTGGCGGAGCTGCCCGGCTGACCGCCGGCGGATGCGCTTTACACGGGAGGGTCTGATATGACCGGGTCGTTGGTTGGGAATATCGATGTTGCACAAGTGGTGCTTTATGCGTTCTGGCTCTTCTTTGCAGGGCTGATCTGGTATCTGCGTCAGGAAGACCGTCGCGAGGGCTATCCGCTCGAAGAGGATGTCACGGGCCGCTACAACAAGAGCCCCTGGCTCTTCGTGCCGCCAAAGAAGACGTTCCTTCTGCCGCATGGCCAGGGCATCCGGCATGCTCCAGATTTCAAGCGCGACGAGCGCACGTTCTCCAGCCGCCGCATTGCACCGGCACCGGGCTATCCGATCGAGCCAGTCGGCAATCCGCTGCTCGCGGGCATCGGTCCTGGCTCCTGGGCCGAACGTTCCGACAAGCCTGATGTAACGGCCCATGGCGACGCCCGTATCGTGCCGATGCGTGTGGCTGAGGGTTTCGGTCTCGCACAAGGTGCCGCCGACCCCCGCGGGCTTTCCGTCCTCGGCTGCGACCGTCAGGTGGCCGGAACCGTCAAGGACATCTGGGTTGACCGGGCCGAACACCTGATCCGCTACTACGAAGTGGAGCTTGGTGAGGGCGGGCGTACCGTGCTTCTGCCCAACAACTTTGTCGTCTTCGGCACGGGCCGCGGGAACGTCCGCTACCTCTATGTGCATGCGGTGATGGCAGCACAGTTCGCTGATGTGCCCGCGACCGCCCGCCCCGAACTCGTGACCCTGCTCGAGGAAGACAAGATCGCCGCCTATTTCGGCGCTGGTCTCCTCTATGCGGATCGCTTTCGTCAGGAGCCACTGCTGTGAAACAGTTCGTCACCCGTGAGCATGAAATCGAGCCGATGCCGGGTCTTCCCGGCGTGCCTCCGGCCGGCGAGGTCATCCTGTGGCAAGGGCGGCCATCGTCTGCCCTGGTCGCTCGCCATCTGCTGAAAGTCCGCTGGATCGTCGGATATTTCCTGATCCTTGCCAGCTGGGCGATCGCGGCCGGTCTTTCGGACGGCCATCCGGCGGGCGGCATCCTCTTCTCGGTCGCCGTTCTGACGGCACTCGCCGGTCTGCTGATCGGCATGATCGAGCTGTTTTCCTGGGCGGTGGAGAAGACGACCCTCTACACCATCACCACGGAGCGCATCGTGATGCGCTTCGGCGTTGCGATCTCGATGACCCTCAATCTCCCCTTCCGCCAGATCGACAGCGTGTCGCTCGCCCGGATCGGTGAGAAGGCTGGCTTGATCGCGATCGCGCTTGTGCCGGAACAGCGCCTTTCCTGGCTCATCCAATGGCCGCATGTGCGCGGCTTCCGCTTCGCCAAGCCGGAGCCGAGCCTGATCTACCTGCCCGACGCAACGAAGGTGGCCAATGTGTTGTCGGTTGCGATCGGCCAGTATCGCGGTGCGCGGGCCGAGCAGCCGCGGATCATCGTGCAAGAGACAGCCGGAAGCGCCATGCCGCCTTCCGTTGTCGCCGCCGAATAGGAGCGCGTCATGGGATCGGCTTCGCATCTCGGCTACTGGGCAGACCGCAAGGGCAAGACGCCAAATCGCGTGCCTCGTGGATTGTTTTTCGGTCTTGTCGGTCTTCTCGCCTTCACGGCGGGCGCAATTCTCTTCGGCAAGACGACGGGGCTCGGCCTCGTCACGCAGCAGCAAGGTGCACCGGTCGGCATTCGCGATCTCATGATCACCCGCAGCTCGTCCGACTTCGTCGTCGTCACTGATGCTGCGACCGGCCAGGAGATTGCGAGCTACGGCCCCCAGGCGGGCGGCTTCGTTCGCGGCTCGCTCCGGGCGTTCGAGCGCATGCGCCAGGTGGCCAAGGTGCCATTCGACACACCGTACCGGCTGATCAAGTGGGAGGCCGGTTCCGTCAGCCTGTCCGACACGGGCACCGGCGAGCGGATTTATCTCGATGCCTTTGGCCGCGACAACGTGGCCGCATTCGAAGCCCTTCTGGGCTCACAGGGAGGAGAAAGCCAATGAACCCGGTCTTTGCCTTGATGCGACGGAAGGAGACGGTCGATTGTACCGTCGAAATCAACAACACCTTCGAGGCGCTCGGTGCGCATCTGAGGTTCGACAACGGGGTGGTCGTCCATCCGGGTGATGAAGTGCTCGTGCACGGCGCCCCGGTCCAGATCCCCTATGGCTCCAGCCAGAATTTCCGCCGCAAGGCAACCATCACCCGGGCCGGCGCGCTGGAGCGGGCCTGGATCCGCGCCACCGGCGATCTGGATATGATGGAATTGTGCGAATTCAGCTTCACGGAGAGGGCACTGTCATGAACAACCATGTTTCGCCAAGCGATCTTTCCGATCACGAGCCGACCGTCGAGGAGCGCATGGCCGGGGTCAGCGACACGACCCGCAGCGCACTCGTCTCCACGATGCTGACACCCCGCTTCTACACGACCGATTTCGAAGAGATGGACAAGATCAATGTCGAGCCGGTGCGTGCCGAATGGGACGTGTTGATTGCCCAGATGAAGAGCGATCCGAATCGTGGCCACTTCAAGCGCAACGAGCAGTGGGACGATATCGATATCGACGGCCTGCCGGACGATCTGCGCGAGGAATTCATCGACTTCCTCGTCTCGTCGCTCACCTCCGAATTCTCGGGCTGCGTGCTCTACAAAGAGATGAAGCGGCGCGGCAAGAACCAGGAGATCTGCGAGCTCTTCGGTTATATGAGCCGGGATGAGTCCCGCCATGCCGGTTTCATCAATGATGCGCTGAAGGAATTCGGCATCGGCGTGAACATGGGCTTCCTGGCGAAGGCCAAGAAATACACCTTCTTCAAGCCGAAGTTCATCTACTACGCGACCTATCTGTCCGAGAAGATCGGCTATGCCCGCTACATTACCATCTTCCGGCATCTCGAAAAGCATCCGGAGAAGCGCTTCCACCCGATCTTCAAGTGGTTCCGCGAATGGTGCAATGACGAGTTCTCCCATGGTGAGGCCTTCTCGCTGATCATCCGCTCCGACAAGCGGCTGATGGAGGGCATGAACAAGTACTGGATCAAGTTCTTCCTGCTCGCCGTCTTTGCGACCATGTATGTGCGCGATCACATGCGGCCGGCCTTCCACAAGGGTCTCGGCGTCGACATCGACGACTACGACATGAAGGTCTTCCGGCTGACGAGCGAGATCTCGCGCCAGTGCTTTCCGCTCGTGCTCGATCTCGACAACCCGGCCCTGCATGAAGGCTTCCGCCGGATGGAGCGGATCAATCGCAAGGTGATGGCAGCCAACGAAAAGGGTGGCCTGTCGGGCAAGATCGCCAAGGGCTTCTGGTCGGCAGCGGCAGCGGTCAATTTTATCCGGATGTATGTCATTCCGACGAAGTCGAACGCCATCCCTGCCACGTCCCGCCTTCAGCCGGTCTGGTAAGGAGATTGCCATGACCATCACGCACCCGCTCGCTGTCGTTCTGGTCGCCATCTCCGTATGGTGGCTTTCGACCGGGCTGGTGCTGGCCATGGTCAACCGTTCCGACGGCCCGCGGGGCAGGGGCCTTGTTCTGATGGGCCTGATGACCATCGTCGGAGCCTTCGGCTTTGTCTTGATGCTCTACGGCGCCCGCGAGCCGACGGTGCTTGGATCCTATGCCGGCTTCTTCGGCGCCCTACTCGTTTGGGCCTGGCACGAAGCTGCCTTCCTGACAGGGATCCTGACAGGTCGGCGCACGGGCGAATGCCCTCCAGGTCTCACCGGCTTTCGCCGTTTCCGGGCTGCCTGGGAGGCGGTGAGTGATCATGAGATCGCCATTCTCGTCACCGCGGTCGCACTTTGGCTGTCGCTCCAAGGATCGGTCAATCTCTTCGGGCTTGCCGCCTTCGGACTACTCTGGGGCATGCGGATCTCGGCCAAGCTCGTCATTTTCTTGGGCGCGCCGCATGCCGTCAGCGAGTTGATGCCGAAAGGCATCCGGCACCTGAAGAGCTACTTCAAGACAGACCGGATGACGCCTCTGTTTCCGGTCTTCCTGGCGATCGCTGCAGGCCTGTTCGCCGTCCTCGTCGTGGGGGCAAACCGCGCGACCCAGGCGCATTCCGTCGTCGGCCACACGCTGCTGGCGACGTTCATGGCACTTGCCATCATCGAACACCTTGTTCTCGTGCTTCCCGTTTCCGACACGGCGCTGTGGCGCTGGGCGATGGCAAGGCAGGAACGGGCAAACCTCGTCATTCGCCCTTCGGCGGACGGCGTTTCCGCACTCAAGGAGGCTGGGCCTGTGTCTGTGCCGCACCCCTCCTGGACAGCAATTGGACAAGACACGATCGGGAAGAGGAAAGACTGATGACTGTTTTCCAGCACATGGAAGAGGCGCTCGCCGGCCTGCACACTGCCGGCAATTACCGCGTATTCGCGGATCTGGAGCGTCAGTGCTCGGCCTTTCCGAAAGCCGCGTTTCACAATGGTGACGGGACAGCCCGCGAGGTCACCGTCTGGTGCTCGAACGATTATCTCGGCATGGGCCAGAACCCGCTCGTGACCGAACGGATGATCGAGGTTGTGCGCAAGTGCGGCGCAGGTGCGGGCGGTACGCGCAACATCTCCGGTACCAACCACTATCACGTCCTGCTCGAGCAGGAGCTGGCGGACCTGCATGGCAAGGAAGGCGCGCTGATCTTCACATCGGGTTACGTGTCCAACTGGGCAGCGCTCGGAACGCTTCTCTCGAAGATCCCCGGGATCATCTGCTATTCGGACTCGCTCAATCACGCCTCAATGATCGAAGGCATCCGTCATTCCCGCTGCATCAAACGGCAGTTCCGCCATAATGACTACAAACATCTGCGCGAGCTGATGGCAGCTGACGATCCGGCAGCGCCCAAGCTGGTCGCGTTCGAGAGCGTTTATTCGATGGATGGCGACATCTCGCCGATCAAAGAGATCTGCGATGTCGCCGACCAGTTCGGTGCAATCACCTATCTCGACGAGGTGCATGCAGTTGGCATGTACGGCCCGCGCGGTGGCGGTGTCGCCGAGCGCGAAGGCCTGATGGACCGTCTGACGGTCATCGAGGGCACGCTTGGCAAAGCTTTCGGCGTTATGGGCGGTTACATCACCGGTCCGGCCGTGCTCGTCGACTTCGTGCGCTCGTTTGCCTCGGGCTTCATCTTCACGACCGCGATCCCGCCGGCGCTTGCCGCGGGGGCCACTGCGTCGATCCGTCATCTGAAGGAAAGCAGCTTCGAGCGCCACATGCATCAGGCGACCGTTGCCAAGGTGCGGCGGGCGCTCGACGTCCGCGGAATTCCGCATATGCACAATCCGAGCCACATCGTGCCGGTCATGGTCGGCAATGCGGCGAAGTGCAAATGGATCTCGGACGTGTTGCTCGACGATTTCGGCATCTATGTGCAGCCGATCAACTACCCGACCGTCGCCGTCGGCAAGGAGCGGCTGAGGATCACCCCAACCCCGCTGCACAGCGATGCCGACATCGACCATCTGGCCGAGGCGCTCTGTTCGCTATGGTCGAAATGCGCGCTGGCGCGGGCGGTTGCCTAAACGGGGTAAAACCCGTATCGGCAGGCCCAGGATCTCTGTGGAACCGGACAGGATGACCGAAAGCATTTACATCCCGGCGATCGCCGGTGACGGATCGCTTTTTCCGATCGAGAAGATGCAGGCGCATCTCGACGGGCAGTTGCATCTTGCCGTCTCGGTTTTCGTCTTTGACGGCGACCTGCTGCTGATCCAGAAGCGTGCCGCGAGCAAGTATCACTGCGCCGGCCTCTGGGCCAATACGTGCTGTACACATCCCCACTGGGACGAAACCGTCGAACACTGCGCCGAGCGTCGCCTCAGCGAGGAGCTCGGCTTTACTCTGCCGCTGACCCGCCATCAGACCGTCGAATATGCGGCTGATGTCGGCGAGGGTTTGAAGGAGCACGAACGGGTCACCCTGTTCAGCGCACAGGTAGACAGCCAGACGCTTCAGGTGGAGCCCGTCGCTGACGAGGTGGATGAAGTGCGCTGGATTGCTCCCGGCGAGCTGCTTCGGGAGGTGCGTGAGCGTCCTCAGGATTTCACGCCCTGGTTCCGCATTTATCTGCAACGCTTCCCAGGCCTCAGCTTCGCCGAAGCGGCCTAGTACACCACCTATCCCCTCATTCTCGTCATCTGAAACAAGTCCGCATCGGTAGCCTAGAGGTTACCGATGCGAACTGCGTTTTCTGTGGTGGAACAAGCAGCCGGTAAGATAGAGGCGCAAAAAGAAAGGGAGCCCGAGAGCTCCCCTTCCTCTTGCGGCCCGCCTTGGGAGGCCGTCAATCGCTGGCAGTCGGCGGGGACGATGGCGGCAGCAGGACGGCTGCCGTCTCGGACTTTGGTGCTGCGAGCGGCAGAGCGCTGCTCTGTTCGGCCGGTGCCATCCGCTGCGTCACGCCCGGCTGATAGGTGGTGAAGTCCGGTACCGTAATCGGGCCCTTCTTGGCGAGGGAGTCGACATAGTCCTGGAGCATCGAGGTGCCATAGAGCGGCTTCTGCACGCCGGCATGGCAGGTGCCGCAGCCGACCTTGAAGACATCACCCTCGGGGCCCTTGCGGGTGTCCGGGAAGACGGGCGTCAGGCCGACCATGTAGTTGGCATTGACGTCGCGCACCATGCGGATCCCGTGCCAGGCGGTGACGCGCTGCGGCGGGCTCTCGTCCCAGGCGTTGAAGGCACGAGAGTTGTGGCAGGTCGTGCAGTTTACGCCGAGAGACTCGGACATGTGCATCATCAGCGACCAGGTGGCCTCCGTCTCCTTGGTACCAGCCGGATTGGTGCCGGTCGGCAGGGCGGTGTTGGAGTGCACACGGATCGGCTTGGCATCCAGCAGATAGTCCTTCAGGACATTCTGCGGCAGCGAGGAGTTGCCGCCGAACTTGGCGACGACGTTTTGGCCAGCGCGGTTCTGGGTCATGCCGCCGGCCGGCTTGGGCTCCAGATCCTCGTACCAGTAGTTGACCGGGATCGCCTGACCGCGGTGACAAGTGTAGCAGGTGGCGCCGACCTGGCCGACATGGCTCTGCCAGTCGACATTGATGGCCTGCGTCATCTGGATCATCCGGCGCGCGACGACCTTCTGATAGACTTCGTCGGAGGCGAGGTTTTCCGGGTTGTGGCAGTAGTTACAGCCGGCTTCCGGCGCGATCCATTCCGTGATCGATGCCATGAACTGGTTGAACTGGTCATCGGAGAGATCGCCGAGGATCTGCACGTTTTCATAGAGATCGCGTGCCTTGTCACCTGCGGGGTCGGCTTCCCAGGGTGCTGGGGGCACGACGTTTGCCAGCTTCAGCGCTTCCTGGTTTTCGACGTCGCGGTGGACATACATGCCGGTGCCGCGAAAGCCGATCTGTTCGCTTTCGACAGGTGGTGCGTCCCAGCCGGCGCCGACGAAGCTTGCGATCGTCAGCAGTGAACCGGCGGAGACGGCGAAGGGGATCCAGAGTTTCATCGTCGTTCTCCTCAAAGCGCCGGGTCAACGACGCCGGGATAGCCCGGCAGCGGGGACACGATCCCGTGGTTGATGCCCCAGAGGTACCAGTTGTCGACGACCGTACCTGTCAGCAGGATGCCGATGCCGCCGGTGATCGGGGTCAGAATGGCAAACCACCAGGCCCAGCGGTGGACGGATTCCATCGTGGCGTTGAAGCCCATGGTCCATCTCCAGAAGAGGGCTGCGCGCTCGGAGGCCGTGCCGCGATCAGTGATTTGTTCCAGCTCGCGTTCACCGCCGTATTTGCCGACGGCGAGGATCGTTGCGCCATGCATGGCAAACAGCAGGACCGAGCCGTAGAGGAAGACGATCGAGAGGCAGTGGAAGGGATTGTAGTAGAGATTGCCGTAACGGATCGAGAAAGCGGCCGTCCAGTCGAGATGCGGGAAGATGCCGAAGGGCACGGCTTCCGAGAAGTTGCCCATCAGGAGCGGGCGGATGAAGCCGAGCACCAGGAAAAGCCAGATCGCAGCGGCAAATGCCCAGGCGACATGCGTGCCCATTTCCAGCTGGCGTGCCCGGCGATAGACGCGCACCCACCACAGAAGGATCGATGTCGTCAGGAAGAAGCCTGCGATCAGCCACCAGCCACCTTCCGCCAGTGGCGGCAGGACCTTGAGGCCATACTTTGCCGGTGGCGGTTCAAGCCCCAACCAGAAGAGCTGGCGAACGAACTGGATAGGATCCCAGCCGACGGAGGCCAGCATGTTGAGGCCGATGATCTCGAAGGCGATGAAACCGAAGACCAGCGAGAGCGTGCCGAGATAACCGAGATAGATCGGTCCGATCTGGGCGTTGCCGATCATGCCGAACAGCTGCACGAGCTTTGGCTTGCCGGCGCGCGGGCTGTCTCCGGCGGGAAGGGGCATGCCCTCTTCCAGCGGACCGCTGACCTGGATCGGCGTAATGATGTTTTGATACTGCGCTAATAAGAACATGGTCCGGTCCCCCTCAGTTCCAGATCGGCAGCGTCAGCCACCAGTTCCACCATTGCGGCCAGCCCTGATTCCAGAACGGTCCGCTGATGACGATGCAGACGGCGCTCCAGAAGCCCGCGTTGAGCGCCAGGATCAGGCCGAGGCGGTGGATGCCCAGCGTGCCGATCGAGTAGCCAATGATGTCGCGGAAGAATGTGTCTTCGTATTCCGGCGTCTTCACCTCGGCCTGCTTGCCGGCCTCGGTGATCGATGCACCTGGATTGGCAGCCGACAGGATAAGTCCGCCATGCAGGGAGAGCGCGAGCGTCGTGGTGAAGAAGAAGGTCACCGCAATCATATGCGCCGGATTGTAGTGGAAATGCAGGTACTGGTAGCCGACGTTCGACACCCAATCCAGATGGCTGAAGATGCCGTAGGGAAAGCCATGACCCCAGGCACCGAGCAGCAGCGGACGGAAGACGACGAGCGTCGCATAGGCGAAGATCGCGAAAGAGAATGCAAAGGGCACGTGGTAACCCATGCCGAGCTTGCGGCAGATTTCTACTTCGCGCAGTGCCCAGGATATGAAGGCACCGAGCGCGCAGACGGTGACGATCTGCCAGAGGCCGCCTTCCTTCAGCGGCGCGAGCGCCAGGCCGTAGGACAGGTCGGGTGGTGCAATCGAGATCTGCCAGATGTTCCATGTCGGGCCAAGAGCCGCGCCATAGATCAAGAGTGCTGTCCCGAGTGTGGCAAAGAAGGCCGTCGTGACGCCGAAGAAGCCCACATAAAACGGGCCCACCCAGAAATCGAAGAGATCGCCTCCGAGCAGCGTACCGCCTCGTACGCGATATTTGCGTTCAAAACTCAGCAGCGCCATGTTCGTTTCCTCCAGAGGTGATCAGCCAGGCGGCGTTGTCGGGTCATGCCGTTTGGCGGCGGGCGAGACCGAAGTGCCGCCCGCTGCCGTCTTGGTTCTTCAGCCAATGAGCCGGAGATCCACGCCTTCAGAGAGGGAATGCTCCAGGGAACTGGTCGTGAGGGGCTTGCCCTCCAGCCAGTTGAAGCGTTCCGTGCTCAGCAGGATGAAGTGGATCAGGATCGCAAGCGTGAACAGGAATACAGACAGTGCAACCAGCGCTTTGCGCGGGTCGAACATAAGCCAGACTCTCCACATATCGCGTCCTCCTCAGGTCAACATCGGCAGAAGCGTGAGAGCCGTCTGGTTAATGCCCTCGAGAGAGCTGTAACCTTCCGGACCCGGGATCCAGGGACGCCACATCCAGACCAAGATATGCGCGACGATGGCAATCGCCGTGAATATCATGAAGCCTTGGATGAAGAATCCATGGACCTCGCGCGCTTCGCTTTCGGTCAGACCCGAAAGCGAAACATTTGATGTTTCAGCCATCAAATTCACCTCCTAGTCTCGAACACCGCGGCGCCCCCGCGGCGGGGTTTCGGCAGGGCCTTGAGGATCCTGCCGGGTTTCTGCCGGTGTCGAGAACACCGGCAAACGGATCGGGTTACGCGTGGAAGGCGTAACCGGCAGCTGCGTAAGCCGAAGAGCGAGCCTCGGCGAAAATCGATTGGTCGGGGCGCTCGGCTGCGTCCTCGGCATGCCCGGCAAGCCTCGATGTCAAGGCTGCGCAAAGGCACAGCGGATAAAGAAGGAGGTAGAGACGCCGCATGTTCTGGCGCTCGGACTGGCGGTCGCGATGTCGACGCAGGTCCTGATCGGATCGGGTTGCAGTGATCATGGCTTCACCTCCAGTTGTCCCGTTGATGGGTGTCGTTCCCTCGCTCATGCATAGGCTCCCTCAAGGCGGGCGGCCGTCTCGACATGATCGCGGGTAACTTCGTGGTCTTCGGCCCGGCGCGCCTCACGCTCCGCCGCTTCCCTAAGCCGCTTGGCGGCCGAGATGCGCACGAGAACGGGCTCGTTGCCGATGAATGTTTCGAGTGATGCCTGGGCATCGGACTGCCAGGCCATCTCGCTGCGCGGACGGGCTGTTGTCGCTTCGATCGCGTCGAGTTCTCCGGCGCGCGGCAGAATGTCGAACAGCATGTCGAAGAGCGCGTTGCAGACCTCCTGGATCAGCCAGGCCGCCCCCGAATAGCCCATGACAGGCGTACCGGGATGGCGACGAACGATGGCGCCGGGATAGGAGAGCTGCACGAACTTGCCGCGGGCACCGCGCTCGGCCATGTACATCCGCTCGTTGAACGAGCCGAACATGATCATCGGCGGCTTCTTGGCCGTGAGCTCCGCGACCTCGATATTGTCGGTCTTCGATCCGGCCTTGCGGGGGATCGCGAAGTTGCAGGGCAGGCCCATTTCCTCCTCGAGGAAATTCCGGATGCCGCGCACATAAGTTTCGTTTGCGACGATCGCGAAGCTTGCGGTTGCAAAGAAGTCCTGGGTGACGGAGCGCCAGAGATCCCAGAGCGGCTTCAACGTCGTGTGCTTTTCCTTCAGAATGAAGGGTTCGGGGTCGAGCCCGAGCATATCGCCCAATTCGCGCAGGAAGGCCGTCGTCGAATGAATGCCGATCGGTGCCTGCAGATAGGGACGGTCGAGCGTCTCGCAGAGCAGACGGCCGAACTCGCGGTAGAGGCAGATATTGGCATCGGCATCGGCGAGCTTGCGCACGTCTTCCAGATGGCTGCCCAGCGGGAAGACCATGTTGATCTCGGCGCCCATCCCCTCGACGAGGCGGCGGATTTCCGCCAAGTCCGAAGGCATGTTGTAGGTGCCGTAGATCGGGCCGATGATATTGACGCGGGGCTTGGCGCCTTCGGGGCGCCGGCGCGGTGCCGGCACCTTGCCGCCCTTCGGGCCGAATTCGGTCCAGAGCCATTTCAGCGCGCGGTCGGCGCTCTGCCACTGATCCTCGTCGATGGTGCGGGGCAGGAAGCGGACGATGTTGGATCCCTCAGGCGTCACGCCGCCACCGATCATTTCGGCGATCGAGCCGGTAACGACGACAGCCGGCAAGTCCGGATCGAGCGCCAGGCGGGCCCGCTTCATGGCGCCCTCGGTGCCGTGCTGACCAAGCTCGTCTTCCGACAGGCCGGAGACGACGATCGGCAGCTCATGCGGCGGCAAGGCGTCCGTATAGTGAAGGACGGAGGTGACGGGCAGGTTCTCGCAGCCAACAGGGCCGTCGATGATCACCTGCAGGCCCTTGATCGCGGTGAAGGCGTAGACGCTGCCCCAATAGCCGCCGGCTCTGTCGTGGTCGAGGATCAGCATCCGACGCTCTCCCCATTGTCGACGGCGTTGCGGGACTGCTTGACCTTAGCGGCGAACTTCTTGCGATAGGCGCTGCGGTCTTCGGGCACGTTTTCCCAGATGCCGGCACCATCACCTTTCCCGACGCCTTCGAAGAAGGCGTTCATGGCGAGGAAACGGTCCTTGTTGCCGATGGCGGCATTGATGACCGCTGGCAGAGAGGCGACACCGGCCGGACCCATGAGCGGGCGGGCGGAAATCAGGTTGGTGAAGTAGAGGGCAGGGGTCGCTGCCTCCTTCGCCTTCTGTACGACGGGGGTCGTGCCGATGGCGAGGTCCGGCTTGAATTCGGCAAAGGCGGCGAGGTCCTGCTCCAGCGAGGCGCGGAAGCGCAGCTGCACCCCATGCGCGGACAGCCATTCGGCGTCTTCGCTGTTATAGGGGGTCTTGGGACAGGCGGTCCCGACATAGCGGAGGTCGGCGCCAAGTTCGACGAGCAGTCGGGCAACCAGGAGTTCGGAGCCTTCATAACCTGACAGTGTAATGCGGCCGTTGATCCGGTGTTCAGCAAGGGCCGCCTTGATTGCGGCGCGCATCGCGTTGCGGCTGATATTGGTCTTCGCCTCTGGGACGTTGCAGCTATCGCCGATCGCCTTCAGCCAGGCATCCGTTCCGTCGACGCCGACAGGTGCCGAGCCGACGATCGGGCGGCCGGCCGCCTGGAATTCGCGGATGCTTGCCGTGTAAAAGGGATGGATCGCGGCCACAGCGGCGCAGTCGAGAGCGGAATAGAGCTCGCGCCATTCACGGACAGGAACGGTCGGGCCAGCGGCCAGGCCCATCGGCTCCAGCATGCCGCCGATGACGACCGGATCTACCGGGAACATTTCGCCGAGCAGGGTGACGGTAGGTCTGTCTTTCAGGCCGCCGCGCGGGCGCTGGACCGGGCCTTCGCCGATTTCCTGGCTGGCATAGGCGAGCATCGCGCCTGATAGTACGTCTTTCGCTTCCGCATGGGTCGGAACGCCGAAGCCGGGGACGTCGATGCCGACGATGCGCACACCATCGATTTCGCGCGGCAGCATACGGAGCGGAACGCCCGAGGCCGAGGGGACGCAGAGATTGGTGACGACGACGGCATCGAACTTGGCCGGATCCGCCATCTGGTGCACGGCCTCGACGATGTCCTCGTAGAGCTTGCCGGTGACCAGGGTCTCGGAGCTGAAGGGCACATAGCCGACGGAGCGCTTGGCGCCGTAGAAGTGCGAGGTGAAGGTCAGGCCGTAGACGCAGCAGGCCGAGCCTGAGAGGATGGTGCCGACGCGGCGCATGCGAAGGCCGACGCGCAGCGAGCCGAAGGCCGGGCACATGGATTGCGGCTGATCGTGTGGACCCTTGGGATAATCCGCTTCGAAGCGATCCATCAACTCGCCCTGGCCGGCCGCACGGGCAGCCGCCTTGGAGAGTTCGACGCCGCCATGGCAGCCGATGCCGGATGCCTCACCCGCCATACCGTCTGCAAGGACGGCGGCATCGTTGCCGACGAGCGTGATCCCGTTGGCGTCGTCCGGCTCGAATTCCTTGCGAAGGTCATCCATAATGCTCACCCGATCTCACACGTTGTCGTAGACGACTTCCAGCGACGGCCGTTTCAGCGCGCCGGTGGCGCACATGTCTTCCGGCAGAGCTGGTTGGAGCTTGTAATCGGCGCCCGTTTCGCTGGCGTCGAAGAGACCGAGCAGGCCATCCTGATCGAGTGGTTTGGGGAGGATCGGCGGCGCTTCGGCCAGATTGATGGACAGCGCTTCGAAAAGCGGTCCCCAATGGCTCTCATGCGTGCCGATGATCTGGTAGTTGGCGCTCTTGCGGCGGATGTCGTCGTCCTGCGGGATCGAGGCCAGCACCGGGATGCCAACCGCGTCCGCAAAGGCCTGGGCTTCACCCGTGCCATCGTCCTTGTTGATGACGAGGCCGGCCACGCCGACATTGCCGCCGAGATTGCGGAAGTATTTCACCGCCGAACAGACATTGTTGGCGACATAGAGCGACTGCAGATCGTTCGAGCCGACGACGACGACCTTCTGGCACATGTCGCGGGCGATCGGCAGGCCGAAGCCGCCGCAGACCACGTCGCCGAGGAAGTCGAGCAGGATGAAGTCGAAGTCCCATTCGTGGAAGCCGAGCTTTTCCAGCGTCTCGAAGCCGTGGATGATGCCGCGTCCACCGCAGCCTCGGCCGACTTCCGGTCCGCCGAGTTCCATGGCGAAGACGCCGTCACGCTTGAAGCAGACGTCGGAGATCGAGACTTCCTGGCCGGCTTCCTTGCGGCGCGAGGCCGTCTGGATGATGGTCGGGCAGGCGCGGCCGCCGAAGAGCAGCGAGGTGGTGTCGCTCTTGGGGTCGCAGCCGATCAGCAGGACCTTCTTGCCGAGCTGGGCCAGCATGTAGGAGAGATTGGCGAGCGTGAAGCTCTTGCCGATGCCGCCCTTGCCGTAGATCGCGATGATCTGCGTGTCCTTGGTGACTTTGCCGGTGGCCGGGGCATCGGGTTCTATGGCGGCTTCTTCGCGGAGGTTTTCCTGCAGGCGCTCCAGTCCGTCCTGTGCGAGGTCGAGGCTCATGCGGCTTTCCTCCAGTCGATAATCATTTTCAGGCAGTCGGGGTCGTTGAATGCAGTCCGGTAGGCCGAAGCCGCATCGGACGGGGCAGAATGATGGGTGATGAGACCGCCCAGCGAGAGGCTGCCAGCATCGACCAGAGCGAGAACCGCCTCGACGTCGGTCGAATTGAATTCGGCGGCGATGGCGATCGAGGCCTCCTTCATGAAGGCGGCCGGGAAGGCAAAGTCGATGCGGCTGCTGTAAAAGCCTGCCAGGACAAGTTCGCCGCGGCGATTGAGCCGGGCGATTGCCTTGTCGATCACTGCGGCGTCGCCGCTTGCATCGATGATCACGTCGTGGCGCTGATCGCTGTCGCTCTCAGCCGCGGCGACAACATAACCGTTAGCGCCGGTGCGGCGGGCTGCCCGTGTCTCCCAGACGATCGGTGCGGGCTGTCCGGTGGCGACAATGATGCGGGCGATGAGACGTCCAAGGACGCCGTGGCCGATGACGAGTGATGTGGGGCGTGTCGAGCGACAGACGGCATGGTGCGCCGTTGCAGCGAGTGCCAGAAGTGCGGCTTCTTCAGCCTGTTCAAAATTCGTCCGGACCGTGCGGGCACCCGGCACCACGAGCCGTGCGGCACTGGCGCCGAAAAGCCCTGCAGCGTCTGCGTAGCAATTTGCGCCCGGTACGAAGACCTGGTCGCCGACAGCGCGCCCCGAGGTTTCTCCGGCTTCGATGATGGTGCCCACCGTCTCATAGCCCGGGACCAGCGGATAACGCATGCCGGGGAATGCCGGCATCGTGCCTTCGTACAGCATCTTCTCAGTCCCGCTGGAGACGCCGCTGAAGCGCGATTCCACGACCACGTCCGACGCCTCGGGCGCGTTCAGCGCCAATCGCCTGACGGCGAGCGTTCCTGGTTTTTCGAAGACGATGGCTGCGCTGTGCATTGTCGCGTCCTCCCCGGACACGGGATGCCTTCTGCTCCCAAATGTCATATTAAGATTACGCTTCTGAGTGTCAATCTAAATTTACACAAAGCAGTGGTGAGATCACCGATGATTCACCGTTGTGCGATGACAAGCGTTGCCAGCAGGGGATTTCCTGTGGTGACGGCCTTGGCGTTCCGGAACCCGCAGCGGCCCAGAAGGGCGCTGATTTCCGCGGACGACCGGCAGCGTCCGGAACCCATGGCGGCGAAGTAGGTCCCGAAATAAATGGCGGCGAGATTCGCCCCTTCGCTGTCCCCTGCCATGGCTTCCGCCACGACGAGGCGCGTCCCGGGCAAAAGGTGCCGGTGGAGATTGGTCAGGATCTTGATGACCCGATCGTCGTCGTGGTCGCAGAGGATACGGACCAGCGTCACACACTCATGGTCGCTCGGTAGCGGATCCGAAGTGAAATCGCCGGGAGATAGCATGCAGCGGTCAAGCATGCCGCGTTCGCGCAGATGGCGCGTGGCGAGGTCGGTAACTGCGGGCAAATCGAAGAGCGCCAGCCTCAACTGCGGATGATGTTCGCCGAGTGCGCCGAGAAAGGCTCCTTCGCCGCCACCGACGTCGAGCACCGATCGGTATTGGCCGAAGTCGTGCGCCGCCAGGATGCAGTCTGCCAGCATGGCCTGGCTTTCGCGCATCAGCGCCGAGTAGGGTGCGACGAGTTCGTTGTCGATCTTGGCGGGATTGCTGCCCCGGACATAGGCCCAGTATCGGCGGAGTTCGGTGTCGCGCAGATCGCCGCGCCAGAAGGCGGCAGCATCCGTCAGATCCCGATACAGCATATCATGGTGCTTGATCATCTCGCGCAGTCCACGATCGGTGGCAAGGACGGTGCCGGCGTCGGAGAGCATCCACAGATCGGGCCAGGCGCTGATCACAAGATCGAGCCGTTTTGCCTGGTCGAGCAGGCGCCGCATGGCATCAGGCACCATGTTGCAGCGTGTCGCGATCTGAGCGGTGGAAAGGGCCTTGCCGTCGAGCGCCTCGAAGAGGCCGAGCTGCACACAGGCAGACAGGATTTGAGTATGCACAAAGCCGCTCGTGAGCCGGAAAAGCTGGTTCGCCTTCGCGTTTGCGACCAACCGCAGAAGAGGCAGGCGGGAGACCAGTGCACGAAATCGGGGTGAGCCGATCTGACTGTTTCGCCATAGCCGCATCCTGATCGATAGCGACCGGAAGAGGCCTGGCATCTGGCGTGGGCTATCCACGGTGTTGCCGATCGGCGGGCTGGCCTTCAAGCCTCTTCCGCCGCCGGTATCCATGGCGTCACGCAGCGCTGGTTGCGAGCGTCTTCGGCATCAGCCGGGTCGCTTCGTTGCGGATCATCGAGCGGAATGCATCGGCACCCGGGCAGTCCGGCACGCTGTCGACCGCTTCTGCCACCAGACTCTTCAGGCGAGCGAGTGCCGCCTCCAGGCCGATGCTTGCGACGATGTTGGGCTTGCCGTTGCGGCTGTCCTGACCTGCTGGCTTGCCGGCCTCCGATAGCCCGACGGCATCATAGAGGTCGTCTGCCACTTGGTACGCGGCGCCGAGTGCATCTGCCAGCACCAGCCATTCGCGTGGATTGCCGCCCGAGGCGATGGCGCCGGTCGATACCGCGCCGCTGAAGAGCGAAGCTGTCTTGGCACGGTGATAGGCGGTGATGTTGATTTCCGGTTCGCTCTCCCAGGCCTGACCGGCGACGAGGCCATAAGGGCTGCCCACCGCATTGGCGATGGTTGCGATCAAGGGCGCGGTCAGAAGCGGGGTCTGTTGCGTTTCTCGCGCGACCGTCTCGAAGGCGGCGATGATCAGGCCGTCCCCGACGAGCAGGGCGATCTCCTCGCCAAACTGGGCATGCACGCTGGGCGAGCCACGCCTTGTCGTCGCGTTGTCGAAGCATGGCATGTCGTCATGCACCAGTGACGCGCAATGCAGCAGCTCAATGGCCACGGCAGCACTGTCTGCGGCATTCGGCTCGCGGTCACCGCAAGCGGCAGCGACTGCAAGGCAAAGCCGGGGCCGGATGCGTGCGCCTCCGGGAAATACCGCATGTTTCAGGGCTTTCGCCAGGATCGGCGGACATCCGTTGGCGGTTGCGTAGCGCAGGGAGCGCTGCATGCCGGCTTCGATGCGCTCGGGGAAATCCATCAGGCTCACCTCCAGGGAATGCGCAGTTGTAAATTTTGAACAACTGAATAATGTGTAAATCAAGATTGACACATGTGGACTGTATGTCAACCGGGCAAAGGAGAGGAACTTGTCCATGGCAACCGATGATACCATTGCGGTGATCGGGTCGGGCATGGCCGGCCTTTCTGCCGCCGTGCGGCTGGCAGCTGCCGGATATCGCGTTGTGGTCCTTGAGGCTCAGGCCGAAGCAGGCGGCAAGATGCGCCGCGTCGAGGTCGCTGGACATGGTTTCGATGCGGGGCCAACGGTGCTGACCATGAAATGGGTCTTCGACGCGCTGTTTGCCGCGGCCGGTCGCTCGATCGACCAGGAGCTTTCGCTCGTTCCGTCCACGGTGATTGCCAGGCACTATTGGCGGGGAGGGACAGCGCTTGACCTCTATGCCGATCCGCAGGAAACCATTCGTGCCATTGCCGACTTTGCCGGTCGGCGAGAGGCCGAAGGCTATCGTCGGTTTGCGGCGGACAGCCGCCGAACTTTCGAGGTGTTGAAGGATAGCTTCATCGATGCGTCGAGACCCAACCCGGTCTCGCTCTCGCGTCGCATTGGTCTTGCCCGTCCCGGAGCGCTCCTCGCGATCAAGCCATTCGCGACACTCTGGTCTGCCCTAGGAGGCTATTTTGCCGATGCCCGGCTTCGCCAGCTCTTTGGGCGTTACGCAACCTATTGCGGCTCGTCGCCCTATCTTTCTCCCGCCACGCTGATGCTTGTTGCGCATGTCGAGCAGGAGGGTGTCTGGACGGTGCAGGGTGGCATCCGGGCACTCGCGCAACGGCTCGCGGCTTTGGCGGTCGAGCTCGGCGTGGAGTTCCGCTACGGCGATGCCGTCAGCGAGATCGTCATCGATCCGTCCAGGCGTGCAGTATCAGGCGTCGTAACCCGGACGGGGCGCAAGCTCGATGCGCGGCAGATCATCTATAATGGCGATGTTGCAGCGCTTCCCAGATTGATCGGTGTCCCGCCTCCCGATCCAGGCCGCGCCCAGGCGCAGCGGTCGCTGTCCGCCCTCGTATCGTGCAGCCTCGCAGAACCTTCCGGCGTGCCGATCGCGCATCACACGGTCTTCTTTTCCGATGATTACGAGCGGGAATTCGAGGCGATCTTCAAACGCAGAGAAGCCCCCTCCGACCCTACCGTCTATCTCTGTGCCCAGGATCGCGATGCCGCAGGTCGGCTGTCAGCCGGGCCTGCGGGTCCTGAACGCATCTACGCCCTGATGAACCTGCCGGCGGACGGCGATCGCCGTCGTTTCCATGAAAGCGAGGTCAGCGCATGTCTGAAGACCATGGAACACCGTCTGGAGCTGAACGGGCTGACGCTCTCGATGAGCCAGGCGGCGGCGGACATCACGACGCCGGACCGCTTCGCGACCCTTTATCCGGGAACGGGCGGGGCGCTTTACGGGATGGCGTCTCACGGCTGGATGGCGTCGTTCGCGCGACCGGGCTCACAGGGGCCGATACCGGGCCTTTATCTGGCGGGGGGCAGCGTGCATCCGGGGCCGGGTCTGCCGATGGCGGCCCTGTCGGGGAAACTCGCGGCCGAACGGTTGATGGCGGACCGGCCTTTGACCAGGCGGTCCCTGCCGGCGGCTATCACTGGTGGTATGTCGACGGAACGAGCGACTGCGGCCGCTTCGCCTTCACTGTAATCGCCTTCATTGGCTCGGTTTTTTCGCCCTATTACCATTGGTCCGGTCGGAAATCTCCGGAGAACAATGTGGCCTTCAATGTCGCGCTCTATGGGCCGGACGGACATGCCTGGGCGATGACGGAGCGCTCCCAGCGGCACCTGCATCGCGGCAAGTCTTTCCTGCAGATCGGCGGGAGTTCCCTGCGTTTCGACGGGTCTGATTTCGTCATTGCCTTCGATGAGGTCTTCCTGCCCTGGCCAGGGCAACGGTGGTTGCCGAAACGCATGCGCGGGGAAATCCGTCTTGCGCCAGCATTCCTGGCGGATCAAACATATCTGCTCGATGCCGTTGACCGGCATGCTTGGAAGCCCGTTGCACCATGCGGCCGTGTCACCGTTTCGTGCGACGCCATGAAAGATGGCGGCTGGTCCGGGGACGGCTATCACGACATGAACCATGGCAACCGTCCCTTGGAGGAGGATTTCCAGGGGTGGGACTGGGCACGCGGCACAACAGCCGACGGTCGCACGGTGCTGCTTTACGATTCAGTGCTGGCGGACGGGGACAATAGACGGTCGGGTCTCGTCTATACCGACCGCGGCGCCGTCAGCCACTTCGAACCACCGGCGCGCCGGCTGCTGAAGCGTGGCTTCTGGGGTGTCGGTGGGGGTGTTGCCTGCGATGAGGGAACGACGCCTGAATTGCTCGGTGCCTATGAGGATACGCCTTTTTACCGACGCTCGCTGGTGGAGACGGCAATCGCTGGCGACCGGGTCGTGATGATGCATGAGACGCTGGACTGTCGGCGACTTGCCATGCCCTTGGTCAAGCTGATGTTGCCGTTCCGCATGCCGCGTCGGGGTTAGTCTTTTGTGGCCTCTCGCTCCGCCTCACGGGCGCGGGCCTCAGCCTTCAGCTTTTCTTTCTTCAGGTCGCGCATCTGCCAGACGTAGAAGGCAATCGCCAGGCTGAAGACGAAGATCGCTTCGATGATCCCGAAATAGTTTTCAAGCAAGGGTCGCCACCTTTTCCCGCGCGGCGCGCCGGCGTTCGCGGGCTTCTGCCCGGGCATCCGCGTGAAGACGCAGGAGTATGTCGGTCACCCGCCCGATCGTATTGTCCTTCGGCGCTTGCAAGACGGCTGCTTGCTGCTCGGGCTCGGCGTCCCGCTCGGCGCCGCTCAAGGTGACCAGATCCCGTGCGACGATTTCAGTCGAGGCATGCAGATCGCGCACCGCCGTTGCCGTCCACCTGCTGTCCTCGCCTCTTGCTTTGATCATGAGGCCGATCTTCTTGCCAAGGCCGGTGGTCGCGCGTCTCGAGACGCTGTCGTAGTCGTTGGCTGCGATATCCTCGCCGATCGCCTCGTAGACGAGGGCAGCCGTGCGGATCGCGTGTCGGCAGGACTTCGGCAGGCAGCGGATGCCGGCATGGCCGAGCCGATAGTGGCGGGCTGCCTCGTCGAGCAGACGCTGAACCACCACTCCCAATGCTTCGCTGTGTTGCGGGTTGCGCAAAAAGGCTGCTCCATCGATCCCGTGTTCGTCGAGCCATTCGAGCGGAAGATAGAGCCTGCCGTTTCTCGCATCTTCGCCGACGTCACGGGCAATATTGGTCAGCTGCATCGCGATTCCAAGATCCGCGGCGCGGGCAAGGGCAGCCCGGTCGCGCACGCCCATCACGCAGGCCATCATCAACCCGACGCTCGAGGCCACGCAGGTTGCATAGGCCTTCACGTCCTCGATGGTTTCGTGGCGGTGGCCTTCGAGGTCCATGGCAAAGCCGTCAAGCAGGGCCTCCACCACCGGCTTGGGTATTGAATGATCGTGGACCACACGGGCAAAGGCTCGGTCGCAAGCAAAGGGGGCGGGCTCGCCGGCATAAATCAGGTCGAGGCGCTGTCGCAGCCGGAGAAGGGCCGGCATGCCGCTTTTGGGGTCGTCGATCAGATCGTCGGAATGGCGGCAGAAGGCATAAAGCGCGCGGGCGGCTTGACGGGTGGAGGCGGGCAGCAGCAGGGACGCCAGATGAAAGGATTTCGAGCCGCGCCGGATTGCGGCGGAACACGCCTTTTCATCTTCGTAGTCGCCGGAAAAGCCATAGTTGAGCGAAATCGGGCGGCGGGCGAGGGGGCGGGCGAGCATCTGCTCCCGGGCCGTATCGGACGCGATCATGGGCTTTTCCTCCTTGCCTGGGCTTCCCAGGTTTCGGCCATGATGGTGGCCGTGTCGGGCACGAGATCGGCGACGATGCGAGCGGAGGAGACGACGCCGGGCAGGCCTGCTCCCGGATGTGTGCCCGCGCCACAGAGGAAGAGGTTGTCGAGTTCTTCGCTCTTGTTGTGCGGACGGAACCAGGCGCTCTGGAAGAGCTTCGGTTCAAGCGCAAACGCAGCCCCCTGCCAGGACAGGAGACGATCCCGGAAATCCATCGGCGTGGCGATGCGGGAGGTGACGATGTGGCGCGACAGATCCGGAAGGACGGTCTCTTCCAGCCGCTTTTCGATCTTGCGCCGGTAATGTTCGGCCGTCTCTGTCCAGTCTGTTCCACTTGCGAGGTTCGGGACCGGGCTCAAGACGTAGAAGGCATCGCAGCCAGCCGGTGCAAGTGATGGGTCGCTTGCCGTCGGGCGATGCAGGTAGAGACTGAAGTCCTCGGCGAGGCGGTGCTTCCTGAAGATGTCGTCGAGCAGCCCCTTGTAACGGGGGCCGAAAAGCATGGTGTGATGCAAGACATCGTCATACCGGCGGCTCGTGCCGAAATACCAGACGAAGAGGCTCATCGAATAGTCGCCGCGCGCGAGCTTTGCATCGGTCCAGCGGCGGCGAGGGTGGGCCTTCAACAATTCTCCATAGGTGGTGGCAGGATCGGCATTGGAGACCACGATGTCTGCGGCAATCCGCTCGCCGGACGCCAATCTGACGCCGGTTGCCCGGCTGCCTTCGGTTTCGATCTCGACGACCGTCTCCTGGAGCCGGACGCGGCCGCCATTGCGGGTGACCAGCGAAGCGATGCCGCGCACGAGGGCATTGGTGCCCCCGATCGCGTAATGCACGCCGTATTTCCCCTCCAGATGGGCAATCAGGCAATAAAAGGAGGTGGCAGAAAACGGGTTGCCGCCGATCAGCAGCGGATGAAACGAGAAGAGGGTGCGCAGCTTGTCGCTGCGGAAGTGTTTCGAGACGACCGAGTAGACCGAGCGATAGCCGCCCAGGCGGACGAGGCGGGCAAGCGTCTTTGCCGTGAAGAGCAGGCTGTGGAAGGGCTTGTGGGCGAGCTGCTCGAAGGCGACCTCGTAGATGCGGCGGCTTTCGTCGAGGAAGCTGCGGTAGCCGGCGACATCCTTCGGCTCGATTTTTGCGATCTGGGCTTCCATTGCCTCGCGGTCCCCGGAATAGTCGAAGACCGTGCCGTCATCGTAACGCACCCGATAGAAGGGCGTGTTGGGGTGGAGATCCACATCGTCGCTCAGCCTGCCGCCGCAATCGCGCCAGAGGTTCTCGAAGAGCCATGGGGCCGTGATGATGGTTGGGCCGGCATCGAAGGTGAAGCCGTCCTGCCGATGCGCATAGGCGCGTCCGCCGGGCTCATCGAGCGGGTCGAGGATCGTAACGCGATAGCCCTTGGCGCCGAGCAGCGCTCCGGTGGTCAGCCCGCCGACGCCTGCGCCGATAATCACGGCATGTGGCCTATTGTCGGCGGGTGGGGTTTTCGGTTTGGGAAAGCGGCCTGCGATGTTCATGCTGCATCCGCTCCGTTGGATTTCTGTTCGCTCACCACCTCGTCGAGCCACTTGGCGACCTCTGTTGCACGGCATTCGTGCAAGAGATGACCGCCCCGCTCGGTGAGGATCAGCCGACTGCCCGAGGCTTGTCGTGCTGCATGGCTGGAATTGGCGATCGGCACCATCGGATCATCGCGGGCGGCGATCAGCGTCATGGGAAAGGGAAGGCGGCGCAACGTGGCGTCGAACCGGGTCAGGTCCCAGGCGGCCATCATGCCGAGTGCGCCCCGCACATGGGCGGGCGAGGCGAGCAGCATGCGATAGATCGCCTTGCCCTCTTCGTCGATTGATGAGCCGGTGGCCGTCAGCAGATTGCCGCCGAGCGGGGTCGCGCGCGCCAGCATCGAAAACATCGAGGCCGAAAAGGGATTGGCAAAAAGCGCCTTGGCGAGCGGCGAAAACAAGGCGTTGCCGCGGATCGGCAGAAAGGCGCCGTTGATGCCGACAACATGGCGCGGGACGGCCGAGGCCTGATCGGCTGCCAGTGCGACCGCGATCGCAGCGCCTGCGGAGTGTCCCAGAATGACGGCCGGGCAGCGTTCGAGCGTTGCGACGAGTTCGCTGAGCGCCCTGACCATGCCCGGGAGCGAAAGGTCGGCGGATCCACGAGGCCGGGTAAAGCCATGGCCGGGCAGGTCTGGGGCAACAATTCGAAAGCGGCTCGACAGAAGCGGAAGGATGTTGCGCCAGGAATGCGAGGCGGCGCCCGTCCCATGCAGAAGCAGGATGATGGGTGCGTTTTCAGGTCCGGTGATCTGCACGTGCCAGTCAAACGATGCGGTCTGCACGAAGCGGCTCGCACTGCGATGGGGCCAGTTGCGACCATCCGTTTGCCAGTCCAGCCGCTCGCGCCCGCTCATCATGTGCGAGCCTCCCGCATGGAAAGATCGACCAGATGCGACACGCGGCCGGCATCGGCCTGCCGCAGTACATGCAGGTCGGCGCCCAGCATGCGTGCGAGGTTCGTTACGCTTTCGCGGGGTCGCCGTGCGATGTCGATGCAGATGGTGCGCGTCTGCCGGCTCTTGCATGTCGCGGCAAGGCGCGTGAGTTCTTCTGCGGCAAGCGTGCGGTCGGCTGTGCCGTCCAGTGCGATGTTGCCGCTGCCGTCGGTCAATAGGACCAAGACTGGGCTGCTGCCCCGGCGCTCGACCGACAGGGCCAGTTCCAGTCCCGCCTTGAGGCCGGCTGCCAGCGGTGTCGGGCCGCCGCCGGGAAGCCCGGCGAGCTTGCGCTTGGCTGCGGTCAGGGAGCGTGTCGGGGGGAGAAGAAGGTCTGCACCGGTGCCTCTGAACGCAATCAGGGCGACTTCGTCGCGGCGTACGTAACAGCGGGCCAGCAATTGCTCGATGGCGCCCTTGGTTTCGCCAAGGCGCTCAAGCGCGGTCGAGCCGGAGGCATCGACGACAAAGATCGCTGTCGATGGGGCGGCGTGGCGCAGGCGCACATAGCGGAAATCGTCGCGCGTGACGAAGGCGCGTGGGGTGATGGTTTGCGCTGATGGCGTCGTGCCAGGCACGCTCAGGGCACGGCGTTGTGCAGCCCGGATCTTCTGGAACGGCGCTGCTGCACGCAGGGTCGCGACGATGTCCGGACGGGCCTCCGCATGGGGTGGAGCAAGGCCGATGCCGAAGGGGCGACCGCGCCTCGCATTCTTGCGAACGCCACCGGATTTGCCCGCAAGACCAGAACTGCGTGTCGGACGCAGGCAGATCGACAGCCAAGGGTCGGCCGAGAGTGTGCCGGCCTGAACTGCGGCCAGCATTTCGGTCAGGTTGTCGAGACGCGACGGCGCCGTGGTTTCGGCTTCGGGCTTCGGCTCCACGGCGTCGGTCGTGGGCGCAGGTTCCGCTGGCGCCTGGTCGGGCTGCTCGGGCGGCGAGGTCTCTGCTTCTTCCGGTGGCTGTTCGCTCACCGGAGCTAGACGGATACCGAGGCAGAGGCGGAGCGCTGTCAGCACATCACCTTCCGCGACGGCTGCGCGATCATCACGGCAGGCAAGCAGCCGGGCGGTGCGCACCAGGTGGCCAAGGATCCGCGGCGAGCGGTGGCCAGTGCTTAAGGAGAGGGCGGCAAGCCCCTTCAGCAATCGGTCGTCGATAGTAACGTTGCGCCAGGCCCCACGCGGTTGGGGCACGGCTGCGCCTTCTGGCAGATTGCTTTCCACGTGGTGCCAACCGATGCCGTCGAGATCGACCCGCAGGGCGAGGCGGTCGCCGATGAGGCCGGACAGGGGTGCCTCGTCATCAAGAGATTCGTCCAGCGCAATCACCAGATGGCCGGACGCAGCTGGTTCGTCCATGCCTCGGGCCACGAGCGCTGCTATCGCTGGATCCAGGCGTTCGGCCATCGGTATCAGCAGAACGCCGCCTTCGGCTCTCGCCAGAAGGCCAGGCTGACGCACCAGATGTCCCAATTTTGCGGTTGCTGCGAGATCGACACCGCCGATCAGGTTGGCGATCGAGGTTCCGGGCGGCAGTCTTGTCCAGGGCTGCCTGCTGCCCAGGTGCTGTTGCAGCCTTTCGAGGAAAAGGTCACGCACGCCGCCCGCACGCGCCTTCAGCCATAGACCTCCGATGCCGGCCCTGCCGATGCAGAGCAGCTCGATTGCCAGAAGGGCGTCGGCCCAAAGCTCCGAACCTCTGATGTCGAGTGCCTGTTCGAAGGCTTCGTGGGGGCCGAGTTCAGCCATTGGCGTTGTTGTCGCTGATGGTTGCGAGCGCGCGTTCGACCCTCGGGCTCGATCCCGCATCGTCGAGCGGGTCGCGGCGCAGGCGATGGCAGAGCACCATCGGCGCAATATCCGCAACATCGTCCCAGGTCACGAGTTTGCGGCCTGCAAGGGCGGCTGCCGCGCGGCTTGCCCGCATCAGCGTCAGCTCGCCTCGCATGCCATCAATGCCAAGTCTCAGACAGAGCTGCGACATGCGCATGACCACATGATCGGGGATCTCGACCTGGCGAATGATCTTGCGGGCTGCAACGACGCGGCGACCGATCGTGGCGTCGCGTTTGGCCCAGAGCCTGACAAAGGCCGCCGGGTCTGTCTCATAGGCGTCGCGGCGGCGGATGACTTCAATGCGTTGGTCGAGGTCGTCAATGGTGCGGACATCGACCGAAAGACCGAAGCGATCGAGCAATTGCGGTCTGAGATCGCCTTCTTCCGGATTGCCGCTGCCGACGAGGACGAAGCGTGCGGCATGGCGAATGCTCAGGCCCTCGCGTTCAACGACATTGACACCGGAGGCAGCTGCATCGAGCAGGAGATCAACCAGATGATCCTCCAGCAGGTTGATTTCGTCGATGTAGAGGAAGCCCCTGTTGGCGGCGGCGAGAAGGCCTGGTTCGAAGTGCTTTTCGCCTGCCACGAGCGCCTTTTCTATGTCGAGCGAGCCGCAGACACGGTCTTCTGTCGCGCCGAGTGGCAGGTCGATCATCGGCGCCCGATGCTTGACGATTGGCGGGGCTTTCAAACCTGATGCCGGATTGCAGACGGTGCAGGCGGATTGGGGTTCGGCTGGCAGGCAGTTGTAGCGGCAGCCGGTGCGCGTTTCGATGGGCGGTAGCAGTTCGGTCAGGGCCCGGACCGCTGTCGATTTTCCCGTCCCGCGATCGCCGAAAATGAGGACCCCGCCCAACAGAGGTTCGACCGCCGCCATCAGGAGGGCCTTCTTCATGTCCTCCTGTGCCACGATGGCAGCGAATGGGAAGGGTTGGGCCATGGGTCTGCCTCAGTTCGAGTGTCAAATTTAGTTTACACTTTTTGATGTCTCTTTGAAGAGGGTTTATCGAGAATCTTGTGCCCCAACGCAAACGGCCGCGCTTGCGGGCGCGGCCATGCGTTTCGATATCGTTATGCTTTCAGGTCCGCAGCACCCGGTAGATCGCCGGAATGACCAGCACCGTCAGCAGCGTCGAGGAGATCAGGCCGAAGAGCAGCGAGATTGCCAGGCCCTGGAAGATCGGGTCGGTCAGGATGACCGCGGCACCGATGATGGCGGCCAGCGCCGTGAGTAGGATCGGCTTGAAGCGGATCGAGCCAGCCTCTATCAGCACATCCGTCAGCGTCTTGCCGGTGTGATCGGCATGGCGGATGAAATCCACCAGCAGGATCGAATTACGCACGATGATGCCGGCGAGTGCGATGAAGCCGATCATGGACGTGGCCGAGAAAGGCGCGCCGAACAGCCAGTGGCCGCCGAGGATCCCGATGAATGTGAGCGGTACGGGTGTGAGGATCACCAGCGGCACCTTGAACGAACCGAACTGGGCGACGACGAGGATGTAGATGCCCAGCAGCGCGATCATGAAGGCGGCGCCCATGTCTCGGAAGGTCACCCAGGTGACTTCCCATTCGCCATCCCAGAGAAGCGTTGCCTCGTCCTCGTTGGTCGGCTGACCATTGAGCGAGATCACCGGCTTGGGAAGGCCCGTCCAGTCCTGCGCGTCGATCGCTTCCTGTACGGCGAGCATGCCGTAGAGCGGGGCTTCGAAGTCGCCAGCCAGTTCGGCGGTCACCATTTCGGCGTTGATGCCGTTGTGGCGGAAGATGGGGAGCGTCGTCTTTTCGTCGAGAACACGCACGACATCGCCGAGTTCGACCACGCCCTTGTCGCCGGGCAAAACGTTTGCCGGCATCGGGGTCGAGAGGAAGCGCTCATCGATGACCTTTTCACCCTTTGCCCGCTCCAGGCGGATCGGGATCGGCGGACGTCCATCGCCGCGATGCGAATAGCCAATGGTCTTGCCATTCGACAGAATCGCGATCGTGTCGAAGACATCGCCTTCCTCGACGCGGTAGAATTCCGCGTCGTCGGTGGAGATCACCAGCCGCTTGCGCGGGGCCTCGACGCCATAGGAATTGTCGACATCGACGATGAAGGGGACCGAGCGGAAGGCTGCCTCGACCTTGGCTGCCACAGCGCGGCGGATTTCCGGCGTCGGGCCATAGATTTCCGCGAGCAGGGTCGCCATGACCGGCGGGCCCGGCGGGGGCTCGACGACCTTGAGGCTGGTGCCTTCGGGCGTCGTGATCGCGGCAATCTTCTCTCTGATATCGAGGGCGATAGCGTGGCTCGAACGGTCACGTTCCGACTTCGGCGTCAGATTGATCGCGACGTCTCCCTGATAGGAGGCTGCGCGCATATAGGCGTGGCGCACGAGGCCGTTAAAGTTGAAGGGGGCGGCCGTGCCGGCATGGGTCTGCACGGAGATCACCTCCGGCATGCCGAGAACGGTGCGGCCGACGGCCTGGGCAATGGCATCGGTCGCCTCGACGGATGAGCCTTCCGGCAGGTCGATCGTCACCTGCAGTTCCGACTTGTTGTCGAAGGGCAGCAGCTTCACCGTGACATGCTTGGTGTAGAAGAGGCTGAGCGAGCCGAGTGTCAGCAGCCCGACCAGGGCGAGGAAGATCCAGCTGCGGGTCTTGGTGGCAAGGATAGGGCGGGCCGTTGCGGCATAGAGCCGCCCGAGTTTGCCACCCGTCTCGTGATCCTCATGGGCGTGGACGGGCGCATTGCCGGCGACTTTCAGCATCAGCCAAGGGGTGACCATGACGGCGACGAAGAAGGAGAAGATCATGGCCGCCGAGGCATTGGCGGGGATCGGGCTCATATAGGGGCCCATCATGCCGGAGACGAAGAGCATCGGCAGGAGGGCAGCGACGACCGTCAGGGTCGCGACGATGGTCGGATTGCCGACTTCGGCGACGGCCTCGATGGCGCTGCGGCGCCGCGAGCGCTTGTCGCCCATGCCCCAGTGGCGGGCAATATTCTCGATCACGACGATCGCGTCATCGACGAGAATGCCGATCGAGAAGATGAGGGCAAAGAGCGAGACGCGATTCAGCGTGTAGCCCATCAGCCACGAGGCAAACAGGGTCAGCAGGATCGTCACGGGAATGACGATCGCGACGACCAGCGCTTCGCGGCGACCGATGGCCAGCCAGACGAGCGCGATGATCGACACGGTCGCGAGGGCGAGGTGGTAGAGGAGTTCGTTCGCCTTTTCGTCCGCTGTTTCGCCGTAGTTCCGGGTCACCTCGACATGGATGTCTTCGGGGATCAGCTTGCCTTCCAGGGCTTCGACCCGCGCAAGGATGGTCTCGGCCACCACGACGGCGTTCGATCCGGCGCGCTTGGCGATGGCCAGCGTGACCGAGGGCACGCGCTCGACAGTATCCCCGTCCTTGCGCAGCGTTGAAACCAGGGCTTCGCTGGTGTCGGTGGCAAAGTCGATTGTTGCGACATCGCGAACATAGACGGGCCGGCCATCGCGGGCGGTCAGCAACAGATTGCCGATCTCGGCTGGTGTGGACAGGGTCTCGCCGGCGATCACGTCGATCTGGCGGCCGTTGTCGCGGACCTGCGAGGCGGGCATGGCGGTATTGGCCCCGCCGACCTTTCCGGCGAGCTGTTGAAGGGTGATGCCATAGAGGGCCAGCTTTTCCGGCTGTGGCGATATGCGGATGATCTCGTTGGTCTCGCCGACGACATAGGTCAGGCCGACATCCTCGACCTTGGCGACCTCGTTGCGAACCTCGCGCACGATGCGGGTCAGGTCGTTGGGGCCGACATGGCCGCTTGCATCCTTCGTGGGGGAGAAGGTGAGGGTGACGATCGCGACGTCATCGATGCCGCGCCCGACCACCTTGGGTTCGGCGATGCCGACCGGAATGCGGTCGATATTGGCGCGGACCTTGTCATGAACGCGCAGTACGGCGGTGTCAGATGACGTGCCGACCAGGAAGCGGGCAGTCACCATGACCATGTTGTCCATGGACTGGGAGTAGATATGCTCGACGCCGTTGATGCTCTTGACGATCGTTTCCAGCGGCTCGGAGATCAGCTTCTGGGCATCATCAGCGCGCAGGCCCGGTGCCTGGACGATGATGTCGACCATGGGCACTGAGATCTGTGGTTCCTCCTCGCGGGGCAGGGTGAGCAGCGCGACTAGGCCGAAGGCGAAGGCGGCGATCAGGAAGAGCGGTGTGAGCGGCGACTTGATGAAGGCGCGCGTCAGATTGCCAGCAATGCCCAGATTTTTCATCGGGGTATCGTCGTCGGGCTCGCCAGCCCCCGGGGTATTGTGATTGGGGTTTGTCATTTCGTCACCACGACGTCAGCGGCTGCGAGGCCGGACAGGATCTCGATTTTGGGGGCGCCTTCGAACTCGATGGTCTTGCCGGCGACCACGGCGCGTTCCACGATGGCTTCGCCTTCACGGACTGCGACGAAGTCGATGCCGGCGCGGTTGGTGAGGCTCGCGGTCGGCACCAGCAGCGCCTGGCGCTCGCCGACCGGTAGCTCGACCAGAACGCGGGCTGCGACGAAATCGGTATCGAGACCTTCGACCTCGACATCGGCGGTAACGCGACCGCCCTCGATCTGCGGATAGATCTTCACGAGTTCACCCTCCAGTGTCTCGCCGCTGGCCTCGATGCGGATCGGCGCGCCCTGGGATAGTTCGTGGGCGTGGCGTTCCGGGATCGCGAGCCGCAGGAAGAAGCCTCCACCGGCAATGGTGGCGACGGTCTCGCCGGCCATCACGACGGCGTCGCTGGTCACCGGAACCGAGATGACGCGACCATCGGAGGGGGCGAGAACCGCTCCTTCCGAGGTCTGCTGCACGAGCAGGGAACGCTGGGCTTCGGCCTGGCGGACCTGATTGGTGATGACATCTAGCTGGGTTCTCAACTGGTCGAGGCGCTGGGTGCTGGTGGCACCGCTGCGGACCAGTCTGTCCGCACGGTCAAGTTCGACCTGAGCATCGTTCATCGACGCGTTGAGGCCCTGAAGTTGGGCGTCGACCGCCTTGATCTGGAAGTCGATCTTGTCGTCCTTCACTTCGGCGATCACGTCGCCGGCCTTGACGAGGTCGCCTTCGGTGATATTCAGCGTCACGATCGTGCCGCCAAGCCTTGCGCGCGCAAGGACGCTATTGCGCGGCTGGATCTGGCCATAGACCGCCTTCATCTCCGGTATGCTCACGGCCTCAAGCTTGAGATCCGCCGCTTGCGCGGCTGTCAGTCCTGCTGCCGTCATGGCGGCGAAGAGAGCGATGAAGGCGGTTTTCTGCATGATCGGATCCTCAGAATGCGGTGCCGGGGCGAAGGCCCAGCTTGCGGAAAATCATGGCGGCCGGACAAAAGCCGGTGAAGGCAGACTGCAGCATGTTCACGCCGATGAAAGCGGTGAACCAGACGAAGCCCGGATGGACGAAGTGGGTCAGCAGCAGAGAAACCAGAACCATGATGCCGGCAAAGGCCAGAACGGCGCGATCAATCGACATGTTTTTCTCCTTTAAGATACATATCTACGATAGTACGTATATATTAGATAAACGGATGTCAAGTCGCAAGCGGTGTGGTTGTTCAAGCCACGGCTAATGCCGTCAGACGGCGCAATCGTCCGTTTTGCAGAAACTATTGTAGAGGGTGCCGATCACGGCGCGTGCCGGTTCGCTCTCGATCCGGTACCAGATTGTTTGTCCGTCCCGCCGACCGGCGATGATCTTTTCGCGCCTCAGAAGCGCCAGATGCTGAGAGACGGTGCTGTCGCGAATGCCCAGAAATTCGGCCAGTTGACCGACCGAATGCTCGCCATCGGCAAGCCGGCACAGGATAAGCAGTCGATATCGGTTGGATAGCGACTTCAGGAGTTCGCTGGCCATGTCAGCGCCAGCTTTCATCTGCTCAGGATCAATCTTCATAGATACGAATATATCTTAGAAAAGAAGGTTGGCAAGGGTTGACTAAAGAGCGGCTCCCACAAATATATAAAAAACGCTATCTCTAAAGTCTCGCCGTCATGGGCATCCAGCCGGCAAAGGAGCCGTTCATGAGCATACGCAGTATCGATCCGAGTTTTCATGTGACCGGGCAGATCAGTCCATCGCAGCTGAATGAGATCGCTGGCCTCGGCTTCAAGACCGTCGTCTGCATGCGACCCGATAACGAAGGTTTCCGGCAGCCGTCGTTTGACGAGGTGGCGCATGCTGCGCAGGAAGCCGGACTGGAGGCGCATTATCTGCCGGTCGTCCCAGGCTCCATGCCGCTAGACCAGGCGGAAAAGCTCAAGAGCATTCTTGGAAAACAGACCGGCCCCATTCTCGCCTACTGCGCGTCCGGCCAGCGCTGCGCCGCTGTCTATGATATGGCAAAGCGTGCTCCCTGAGGTTGCCGTGTCTGGCTCCCGCCAGGATCAGGCGCCCCTCCATTAGAGACGACTACAAGATTTGCCAATCGACGCGACTGGCGAAATGGCCTTGAATGCGCACCTCTCGTTTGGAGTGTGCTCATGGATCAATTGCGTGGTGACCTCGACCGGGATCTGCTGCCGGCCGTTCATCCCGGTGTCGAGCAGCACATCGGGGAGCCCGTCTGGCTGATTGCGAGTGCCTTCCTCGCCAATCCGGCCTTTGACAGGGCAATGCTCGCCTATTGCCGGAGAATGGTCGAGCCGAGCGTTTTCCGATGGCCTTCCAACAAGATCTTCGCCCAGAAGATGCGCTACATCACCTGCTACATGCTGATCGGGCTTGCCGCGCGTTTTGAAGACGGCACCGGTCCCGCGCCGACCATGACCTTGTTGCAGACAATGGTTCCCGGTAGCTCTCGTCAGGTCAGCGACCTCATCGCGGGATTGAGGGCCGGAGGGTATATCGTCGCCCATCAGAATGCGCGGGACAGGCGCGAAATCCGGTTGGTGCCCACCCCCTTGCTGGTGCTTGAAATTGCCCGCTCGCCTCTCGCCTTCCTCGCGTCGCAGGCGATGCTGGAACACCACACGCTGTTCGAGACCTTGAGTGCCGACACGGCTCGTCTTTCCAGGCTGATCGCCAGATCGACTGAGGCTTTCCAGTCTAAGGATGTGCTGTTTGCGCCATTTGAGACGGTCGTCGAATTCACCGGCCGCGACAGCGGCTACCTGATGCTCTGCGCGGTCATGGGGGCCCACCTTGCCCGGCAGGCTGGCGAGGCTTGGGACCTGGCTCTCACCTATGATGCGCTTTCGCAGCGTTTTCAGGTCTCACGCCAGCACGTGGGCAATGTTCTTGCTCTCGCGACGAAACGCGGTCTGCTGACGCTCCAGGGTGGCAGGATCGGCGATGTGGACGACCGGTTGCTGACCGAGTTTGCCTGGTGGGCTGCGGGCCAGATGGCCCATTTTCGCACCTTGGCTGCCCGACTGTGGACGGCTCGACAGGGAGCGGCGCATTCTCTGTTCTGATTTAGATATTCTTTAATTACTGGTGGTCTAAATTGCTCACAGATTGCAGAATCAGTTTCTGTGCGCCGGGATGCCCGGTTGATCAACATCGTGACAAGGTGCCAGCAGGCACGGGCTTGCAGCAGGAGGAATTGCAGATGAATACGACGTCGAATGCCGCTGATGCCCTCGAAATCATCGCCTTTCGGCTCCATCATCAGGAATTCTGTGTGAAGACAACGTCCATCCGCGAAATTCGCGGTTGGGCCCCGGTGACGCCGATTCCGCATTCGCCCTATGAAGTCCTCGGCGTGATGAACCTGCGCGGCACGGTCATTCCGATCGTCGATCTCGCCGTCAAGCTCGGCATGCCGGCCGCACAGGCGACGGAGCGCAGCGCCGTGGTCGTCACCGAAGTCAACGGCATGACCGTTGGCCTTCTCGTCGATGGTGTTTCGGACATCCTGACTGTCGCTGGCAGCACGCTGCAGCCGCTTCCGGCCGCGACCGGCCCGAGTGCCGCCTTCTCCGACGGCATCATCGCTCATGACAAGAGCATGATCTGCTTCCTCAGCCTCGAGCGCATGTTCGGCGAGGACGATCCGTCCGCATGGGGCATGGCGGCCTGATCAAGAATGTCGGTCGGGCAGGGGGGCTCAGCCTCTCTGCCCCCATCATTCCGCGCTCTTGATATCGTCACACTTTGTTTGCCATGGCTCGCGAAAGAGTTGTGCCACCGGGGCGCGCTCACGGAGAATTGCGACTTTTTTAAGTGTTTGAGCCCAGCTTGAGTGGCGAACGACTTCCCCAGTTCCCATCTTTGTAGCAGGATGTCGTCAGAGGAGCACCGAGGTGACGCAGTCCCCGAACAACCTGACCGAAGACCTGCTGAGCCGTCTCAGCGATGCGCTTGCTGGCACGCATGGGCGCGAGTTGTCGCTCGATGCGGTGAAGTCGCTTGTCCAGCTCGAAGTCCAGGATTGGAACATCGACCGCTGTCCAGATGAAGGTCGGGCAGGCACTGCCCGCGTCGAGCAGCCCCTGATCCCTCATCGTATCCGTCTATCGTCCGACTGAGACGTCTCAGTTCTGTGCCGAAATCGTGCAGCTGACCCTTCGGCCGTCGTAGAGCTTGGTCAGATTGCCGCCAAGTTTGGTATTCGACATCGGGCGCAGCGCTTCGAACTCCGCCTTCATTTCAAGATCGTTGCTCAGGGCCACATAGGGCTCAAGCCAGGCTATGGCCGATAGGTTATTCTTCAGGCCGGGCTTCACCGTCTGGCTCTTGCCATTGATCTTCTGGACAATCTTCGGATCTTTCACGGCTGCCACCGAGAACCGGGCCATGGTCTGGAGCTTCTCCAGGTCCGCGCCGCCCTTTCCATAACCGGCATCGCAAATCCGCGCGACCGATGTGACGAGCGGAGCCATGGCATGCAGCTGGTAATGCAGGGCATATCTCTGACGGTTCATCTCGAGCGGCAGGCTGCCATCTGGTGATGCGTTGACGATCATCGTGTTGTTGCTGAGGATTGCCCATTCGACCAGTCCACGGTCGCGATTGAGGACACCTACTTCACCCACGGCCAGGCTTGCCCAGGCCCGCAGGTTGTTGCGGGCTGCCCCCTTGGTGGCCTCGTTTTCGAAGAAGTAGACGATCTCCTGGCCACGCTTTTGCAGCCATTTCTCGACGATGCGCTCCCGGTCGTGCAGGCCGGGTACCTGATCGCGGCTCTCGGCGAAGAGGATGGCAAGCCCGCCGATGCGGGCCGGGATCGAGAGTTTGGCATTGAATGTGCGCATGTCGTTGAGCGCGTCGGCCTTCGCCCAGGCATAGATCGAATCCACCACGCAGCGCTGGTACTGCCTGCGCGTCGCCACGTCCTTTTCAGTTTCCGCCTTCGACACGACCTTGGCCAGGTTCTGGATAAACTGGTCGATAGGCTTCAATGCCTTGGTGACGGCGGCGTCGGAATCCTCGTCAATGTCGGACCTCGTCTTCGAATCGGCTTCGTAGCGGCTGCCGAAGCCCAGGCTCATGACCGGCGTCGGTGTCTTGAAGCAGGTCTCTTCGGCTGCTTCTGCTTTCGGTATCATCGCCATGGCGGCGGTTATGGCGAGCAGCGAGACTGCGATATGGCGGTTCAGTGTCCATCTTTTGAGATCGGCCAATGATTAGCCCTCCGTTCCTGCGTTGTTGAGCTTCAGGACCTGGGCGGCGTCTGGGTATCCGGCTTCTGCGGCTTTCACCATCCAGGTTTGTGCGGCGTCGAGTGCCGGGCGGGTGCCCAGTCCATAGGCGTAGGATTGCGACAGGAGGAACATGGCCTCGCCGTCGCCGGCTTCCGCCGCCTTCTTCAGCCAGGTGAAGGAGGCGAGGATCGATTTGCTGTCCTTGGCATCGTCGCGCATCAGCTTGGCCACTTCGCGCATGGCGACGGGCTGTCCGGCCTCGGCGGACTTCTGATAAAGGCCGCTCACATCGACGCGCTGTGACACCTGACGCCGGATTTCCGGCTTCATGTTGGCCAGCATGAGGAGTTTTTCGGGCACGGACTGCAGATCGGAACTCTCAACGAGATCGACGAAGATGTCGCTCGCCTGCTTCGGATCATAGCTCTCGCCGGCATCGTTGGCGTAGTGCTTGACGAGGCGGTAGTAGGCGGCGGGTTCGCCGCCCAGGCGCGCTTCCTGATAGAGGCCGAGCGCGCGCTGCTGCATGTCCGAGCGATTGAAGGCCATGTAGACATCGGCGATCTTCACCTTCCTCCAGGCATCATCGCCGGCAATGTGCTCGGCGATCGACAGCCAGCGCTTGGCATCCTCCCGCTGATGTCTGATGGCGAATTCCGCAAGCGCCATCGTGTCATCGTAGTCGCAGCGCTGCGTGCTGATGGCCTGATGGTAGAGGCGAAGCTTGTCTTCCTCGGAGGCAGCGTTTTCGGCCAGCAGCAATTGCGCCGACATGTCGCCGCGATTGCGCATCACCTCGCCGAAACGAATTAGGGGCGAGGACAAGGGATCCATGTCCGGGCCTTCGAGCTCCTGGAGGAGGCGTACTGCGCGGCCGGCGCCACTTGCGGCGAGCGGGTGCAGGATTTCCTTGGCCAGTGCCACGCTCTCCGGATCGGTCGCGTAGTTGTTCACCAGGAAGCGGGCAAAGCTCAGGCCGGCATCGACGGTCATGCCTTCGCCAGTCATCTGGATGCTGCGCTTGGCGTCGTTGATACGGCCCTTTTCGAGGTTCTGCTTGAATTCCAGCAGAGCGGCTTCAACGGTCGCGCCGCGCCGGATCTCGGCGCGCTCGGCCCAGAAGCGCAGAACCTGGTCGGAATAGCCTGCGCCCTTCAGATAGCGCTGATACAGCGCCAGCGCGCTGGCGCGACCATAGAGCGCCTGCGTCTGGATCGCGGCGATCACCATCGGGTCCTTCAGCGCTGGCAACTGGTCGATCTGTTCGGGCGCGAGATCGAGTGTCTTGTTGCCGGCGCCGGCTTCGACATTCGCCCAGTAGTCTGCCGCTGAAAGATCAGGTCCCGTGGGATCGACGCAGAGGTAGACGCGCTGGAGCTTGGCGATCGCGTTGATCTCGCCGTTGATGTGGATCGCGCCCGAGAGAAGGTCGGTGGACCGGGCGATGGTCTTGGGCGAAAGATCTTCGCGCATCAAAAGTTCGGCGAGATCGATGCCGCCCTCGATATCACCGCGTCTCACGGCTTCTTCGAGCAGCGGTTTTACTTCGGCCGCCGATTTCCAGAGACCGTCGCGGGCCTGGATAACGCGCGCCAGACGGGTGAGAGCCCATGGTGGCGGATCGTTGCGGGCGATCAGGCGGCGAAGCAGGTCTTCATAGGCTGCCGCATCGGCCGGCGATGTGTCCTTGGTCTGCTCGAGGAGCTGCGCCTGCTTGATGACGCCGGCCTGGTTGCCCGCTGCTTCTGCCTGCTTGAAGTAGGCAAAGGCCTTCTCCTTGTCCTGAGGCACCAACGCACCTTCGGCATAGAGACGTCCCATTTCGAGGATCGCTGCCATGTTGCCGCCGTCGGCGGCCTTCTTCAGGTATTTCAGAAGAACGTCGTTGTCCTTGACCACTTTTTCACTGAGCAGATTGAGCTCGGCGACTTCCCAGGCGGCGGCCGTGTCGCCCAGATCGGCGGCAAAGCGGTACCAGGCTTGGCTCAGATCCGGATCCTTCACGACGACTTCACCATCGTCATATTCGCGCGCGACGCGGCTGATGCGGTCGCAGATGCCTTCGTCGAGCACGCCGACCAGGGAGCCGAAGGCCATGTTGACCGCGAGTTCCGGTTCGATTGCCCAGCCGTCGACGCTCTCGCCGTCTTCGGTAAGGCGCGCGAGATCGAGAATGGCGTCGGCATTGCCGCCATAGGCAGCCTGGACCTTAAGCCTCAAACCCGCCTCTCTGTCCTGATCAATGCCTTCACCGGCGATCAGGTAGTCGGCGAGCGTGTTCAGCGAGCCTGCAGGATGTCCGCTGATGTCGAGCAGTTTCTGGACAAGGCCGTCCGCGCGCGCCTTGTCCGACTCGCCCTTGGCCAGCATCAACTTGACCGTGTCGAAGAGGGCATCCGTCTGGTCGTAGCCCTTCTTCACCGTCGGCATCAGTTCCTGGATGCGGGTGATGATCGGCTCAAAACGACGAGCATCAAGATCCCGCATGCGGTTCATGTCGCGGGTGATGGCAAAGGTCGCACGCTTGGGCAGGGCCTTTTTGTTCCATGCGGTCCATTCGGCGATCATGTCTTCGTCGCGGACCCGTGGGGTGCAGACAGCCGTCGTCGGCAGTTCGACGTCCGGTGGTGCGAACCGGACGTCTATCGCGGCTGTTCGCCCGGGTGTTCCGGCGGCCATCGTCATCACGCCTGCCATCAGCAGCGACTTCGCCATTCTTGCAATCGTCATGATAAACCTCCGGAACTCTCTGTGATTTAGCGGGCAATGGTGCTGGGAACGGCGACGGCGTCGACCTGGTCGCCTTCTCCGGTCACCACGATGGTGACACCGGCGAGGCGCTTGAATTCGACCTTGTCGAGCTTGGCGAGATCCTTGTCGCCTTCGCGGACGACGAGATCGACGGCGAGCGGAGCTCGCAGCGCGACCGACTTGGAGCCGCCGCTGTCGACGTCCGAGACGGCTTCGGCCCCAGCCTGCGGAACGAAGAGGTCGATCGCCGCCTTTCCGGTCAGATTGTAGAGCGACAGCGTCGCCTTGGACGGGTTCTTGGTCATGTCGTCTTCGACCGTCGTTGCGCCGTCCTTGGTGACGACCACCGAGTAGAACTTGCCGGCGCTTGCCTTGACGCTGCTCTGACCCAACGAGGAGGTGACCGGAATGTCACCCGGTGCTACCGCGACATAAGGCGAGACGCCGTCGTTCAGCTTGTTGAAGGCGCTGTTCTGAACGGAGGCGCTGGTGGCGCCCGGTGCGATGACGCGGACAAAGGCCGAGTTCGGATCCAGCGGCTTTTCGTAGAGGCCACCGTCATCGGCCCGGACATTCGTAGACAGGGCAAGAGCTACTGCCAGCGAGATGGTGGCGATACGGATCGGGTTGATGGTCATCATGACTGTTCTCCAGTTTTGGATTTGCAGATGGATAGGGTGGTGGTGTCATCGACAGGCGCGTCAAAGCTGACGGCCACCTTGTCGATTGAGCCGTCGGGGAAGCCGCCGAGCGAGAAGAAGTAACGGCCGGTCGAGCGCAGTCGGTCGCCGCGCTCGATGGAGCGGGTGCGAACGGTTCCGTCGGCGCCCGTCAGGGTGAAGATGGCCTTGCGGCTGGTGTCGCTGCCGATGTCGGCGAGGATGACATCGTCGCTGGTGAGCTTGATCGTCGAGAGATCGGCTTCAACCGCATTTTCGCCGCTCGCGGTCACAGCCATAGCCGGGCTGCATTCTCCAAGCGATGCCGCCACGATCTCGGCCCAGGGGGCGTCGCCGTACTGACCGAGATTGTTGTAGATCGGGTTTTCCCAGATCAGGAAGCGCGGGCGTTGTTCCTGGAATTCGCGCGACGTGATGTAGGAGAGGATCGAACCGAACTGGTTGCCGCCTGAAATCGAGTAGTTGTCGAGGGGCACGCCCGTCCAGTGCTCGATATAGCCGGCGAAATTGCTGATCGGCTTGTCGGAGTAACTGGTCCCGATAAGGGCGATCGTGGCCTGGTCTCCGCTGCCGAATATGTCCATCGATCCGGATGCGGCTGTCTCGTCTTCGCTCCGCACCGCCTCATAGGTGTGGGCTGTAACCGTGGGCACGTGGTTGACGCAGTGCTTCTGCAGCAGCTCGCGCATGCTGGAGAATTCCTGCGGCGGGGGGACTTCCTTCATGTCGAAGCGGACAGGCTCGACATCCTCGTAGGCGGGGAGCGCCTTCACACGGTCGGCGATTGCTTTTGCGGCAACGTCCGCACCGTGCGCTGTCCAGTGGAAGTCGGCCTGGAAGAAGGAGTGTTCGCCAAAGCCGTTGCGATTGTTCTCGCGCATCGGTGTCGCGATATCGACGGCGGTCACGCCCTTCTGGTTGAGGCGGCGGACCACATCGTCGTAAATCTCGGTCGCGATGCCGGCATCGAAGCCGTAAAGCGAGGCGCGGGCCGGCACGAGTTCCGGCAGAACTTGCGACTTGGTGGGAAGCGGGACGTAAATGAGCGTCGTACCGTTCTTCTCAAGCGCCTTGGCCATGGTCGCCAGATGCCCGACGGTCTGGTCCGTGAAGGCATGCTGCAGACGAAGGTCGGCGAGGATACGGAAGAACATGCCGTCCTTGCCTTCGATCATCTGCAGTTCGGCGATTTCTTCGAGGCTGCTGCAGCCATAGGAGGAGGGCGCTTCGCCGCCGGTGGTTTCGGCCCTGGCCTGGTTGCCGGCCGCCATCAGGATGGCGGCAAGGGCTGTGCCGGCGAGAATGCGTGTCTGGCGAACTCGGGTCATTGCTGAACCTCCGCGGTTGTTTCACTGGACTTGGTCTGGAGCTGCGCCAGGATATTGGTCGCTGCCGCCTTCATGCCGATGCTGCCACTCTCCTCGGCGATGGCGAGGAACCGGGTTGCCTGTTCGGTCTGCTCGGGCGTGCGGTCTCGATCGGACAGCAGAAGCACGGCGAGCTTGAAGGCTGTGTCGCCGTTCTTCTTGCCGAGGCCGGAGGCGAGCAGGGCTTCCAGCTCGTCGCGCTTGTCGCCGAACCGCCGGCCCTCGCTATAGAGCCGGATCAGACCCTCGACCGCCTTGTCGTTCCCCTTGCGGGCCTGCAGCCGGAGGGCCGCTTCGGCGCTCTTCAGGTGCGATGGCGAGAGGTCGAGGCTTTCATTGCCGAGGATCTCCATCATTCGGCCGACGGCATAGCCCCGGTCCTCATAGGCAGCGATTGCGAAGTAGTGGAGTGCATCGGTCGCAAGCTTCGGATCGCCCTGTTTCTGAATGCGCTCGGCGAGCTTGAAGGCGCCGATCCCGTCCTTGGCATCGGCGAGTGCCTGAAGCTCTCCGTATGAGACGCGCTTGCCGGCCAGCAGGCGCTTGCGCGCTTCCTGCAAAGCGATCGGCAGATGCGAAGCAGGACCCATCGTCTTGGGCTTTGCCGGTTTGGCCGGCTCGACGGTTTCCGGCGGATTGCGCGGAAAGAAGGGCTTTACCGCCGCGTGAGCGGGTGTGAGGCCCAGCAGCGGCAATGCCAGCATGGTGGCGCAGCCCAGGCGGACAAGGCGATCAGACATTGCCGCCTCCTGCCTTGGCATCACCGTCGCGCTGCCACAGCGTCTTGGTGCCGAGATAGCGGATGGGGAATTCCCAGACGACGACGGTTGGTGTGGTCTCGTCGAGGGCGGAGCCTGCGAGCAGGTCCATCATCGGAACGCCCGGCCCGAGGCCTTCTTTCGCCACGTTCACGACATCGGCTCGGAGCGACTGGCGCAGGAAGTCTGCGAAGGACCAGTTCTCGTTGGCGCTGTAGCTGGTGCCCACCAGAATGACCGGGACTGCAGTCTCGTCGCCGAAGATATCGGCGCCGTCAGCGGCTGCATTCACCGTGGTGCGATAGATCGGCACGCTTTCCTGTGTCAGTCCGACGGTCGGGGCGTAATCGGGGGAGGTGACAAACTTGGTCAGGTCTCCCCAGAGCGAGACCGGTGTCTGCCATTGTGCTGTCACGCTCTCGGACGGCAGCGCGATGCCGGCCACCTGGAGACTGGTCTGGACGGCTTCCGCCGTCGCCTTTGCCCCTGATGGAGACCAGTGAGTGTCGGACTTGAGGAAGACTTCGCCGAAGGGCTTTGCGGCCATAAGTGCCGGACGCGTATCCGCCGTGACGATCCCTCTGTCCTTCAGAGCTGCGGTAAAGGTATTGTAGGTTTCGGCCATGGACTGGCCGCGAACGAGGGAGGGGACCTCTTCCGCATAGATGTCCGACTTTGCCGGAAGGGGAGCCAGAACCAGCCTTATGCCCCGGGCGTCGAGATCCCGCTGGACCTCGGCAATCCGATCGACGGCTGCATCGATATCCGCGCTCGAGACGTTCTTGAACTCTTCAGCCGAGAAGAACCAACCATCTTCACCGACGATCACGCCCTTTCGGCCAGCGCCGAGGAGCGCATAGCGGGCATTTCCGAAGAGTCCGACGGATGCGGCGCGGTGCGGAAGCTCATTCTTGTAGAGCGTGTCGAGGTCGCGCGTTGCTTCCCCATCGATGACATAGGAAAGCGACAGGTCCTTCGCCTCCGAGGCTTGCGCTTCAGGCGATGCCGCGTTCATCAGCAGGGCAGAATTTGCGTAGAGCGCATAACCGAAGAAGGTGGTCGGTAACAGCAGCAGGGATGTGTACTGGCGCAGACTGGGCATGGGGTTGCTCCTGTCAGAACTGGAAGTAGAGGAAGGGTGAGGCGGACTGCTCGGCGAGCCGGGCGATCGTCACGGCCAGCAGGGCGGTCATGGCGAGCGGGTAAGCGATCGACGGTGACGCGATGAGCGTGCCGTCCGGCGCCATCCGCGGTGCGCCGCCGAGCGGCACACGATCCGGATCGGTCATGTGTTTGAAGCGCGGCTCGAGGACAACAGCGACGATGGCGAGCAGGATGAAGACGATATGCTCCTGGTTGACGCTTGCCAGGAATTCCAGGCTCGGCGCCATGCCGTTCAGGCCGAGCATGCCGGCATAGACCGAGAAGGCTTCACCAACGCTCGTGGCGCGGAACATGACCCAGCCGATGACGACGAGCAGCAGCGTTGCGGGAACCGTGACTGCCTTGCTGAGGCCGGCGCGGGCATATCCCGTGTAGCGCTCGACCGCCAACCATGCCCCGTGCCACGCGCCCCAGAGGACGAAGGTCCAGGCGGCACCGTGCCAGAGGCCGCCGAGCAGCATGACCAGGAAGAGGTTGAGATAGGTGCGCAGCGGTCCCAAGCGGTTGCCGCCGAGCGGGATGTAGAGATAGTCGCGCAGCCAGGTCGACAGGCTGATGTGCCAACGCTGCCAGAATTCGGTGATCGAGGCGCTGACATAGGGCGTGTCGAAGTTGCGGATGAACTTGAAGCCCATCATCAGGCCAAGCCCGATGGCCATGTCGGAATAGCCGGAGAAGTCGAAATAGAGCTGCAGGGTATATGCGGCGGCGCCGAGCCAACCTTCGACAAAGGTGATGTTGCCAGATGCGAAGGCGGCATCCGCGACCGGGGCGATCGAGTCCGCCAGCAGCACCTTCTTCGCAAGCCCGATCGTGAAGATGCCGAGGCCGGTCGAAAACAGCGCGAGGCTGTGGGTGCGCTCATGGAACTGGTCGGCCAGATCCTTGAAGCGCAGGATCGGGCCTGCGATCAGCTGCGGAAAGAGCGCGATGAAGGCGGCGAAGTCGACGAAGTTGCGGGTGGCCGGCGTATCCTTGCGGTACACGTCGATGACATAACCGACGGCCTGGAAGACGTAGAAGGAAATGCCGATCGGGAGGATCAGGCGCCAGTGTACCCCCAGCTCATCGGGTGTCGTGCCGAGCAAAGCCGCAAAGCTGTCGATGAAGAAGTTCAGGTATTTGAACACGCCGAGCACGGACAGGCAGCCGACGACGCCCAGGACGAGCGGGATCTTGGCGCGAGCCTGTCCCTCCCACCGCTCGATCAGCAGGCCGCAACCATAGGCCCAGGCCGTGACCCCGACGAACAGGATGAGGAAGTCCGGCCGCCACCAGCAATAGAAGATGTAGGAACCGATCAGGATGGTCCACGACTTCAGCCGGTCTGGCGTCAGGTAGTAGGCGACCAGGAACAGGGGCAGGAAAAGAAACAGGAAAGTCTCTGACGAAAAGACCATGGTCAGCTCCCGGTCTTGCAGTCCACCGGAGCGGCAGACGACGTGTTGGCGTGAATGGTGAGTGCAGCCGCCGATGCTCCCTGCGAGGCGGAGGCTTGCAGCAACTGCGGGACGTAAGGGGCGAATTCGCCGTCGAGAAGTATCGGCGACTGGCCTGCAAAGTCGTTGGCGAGAAGCGATACTTCACTCGCCGCGCCGCCATGGATGCCGGACTTGTTGGCCGAGAAAGCATTGCCGTCGATGGTGACGCGGGCCTCCGCCTCCTGGTCGATGATCGAGATGCCTGCACCGGCATTTGCAATCAGATCGTTGTGGGAGAGGAAGAGCCCGTTGCTCGCGCGAAGCTTGATGCCGACCTGGCTGTTGGAGAGCACGAGGTTGTCGGAAATCGTCACACAGGTGCTCCGTACCACGGAGACGCCGCCACGGCCGTTGCCGGACATCAGATTGCCAGTGACCGTTACATCGCTTGCGTCGTTGGCAATGAAGATGCCGCTGCCGTGGTTGCCGAGCAGGATATTGCCAGCGACCCGGATCGACGAACTCGTGTTCTGGATATCGATTGCCTGGGTTTCTGTCGTCCCGGTGATGACGTTGTCGCTGATATCGGCGCCGGTGACGCCCTTCATGGCGACCGCCGGGCCTGTGCCACCCGAGAAGCGGTTGCCGGCGACCGTCACACGATGGATGTTTTCCAGATTGACGCCGGAGACGTTGTCGAAGCTGCTGTCGACGATATGTGAGCCGATCTTGGAAGGGAACAGCGCCGCCCCGAGGATCGAAAGCCCACTGGTCGAACCGGCGTCAGCGTAGCCGAGACGGCTGAAGCGAGCGCCCGTTGCCTGGAATGCGCCGGTCATTGCTGTGGCGACAAAGGGCCGAAAGCCTTTCAGACCAGGGTTCTCACCCTCGGAGGCTTTGAGTTCGCCGTGATCCACAGTGAGCAGACCGGAATTGAGCAGGAAGGCGCCATCGGTTGTCGACAGCTCCAGCGACTGATCGGGCTCGATGACGAGTGCCGAGTCCGACCAGATGACGATCGGCCAGCGAGATACGATTGTCTCACCTTTGCGCTCCAGAGCGCCGGGATAGAGCTTGTCCGCCTCGGCTGCGACCTGATCGAGCGTCATGGAACCGCCGCGGACGAAGAGGGCGGGGGCTGCGCGGTTGACGAGCGCTTTCTCGATCTCCGTATCGAACTGCCGTGCAGTCTGCAGGCGCAGCTGGGCCAGCATGAAATCGATCGGCACAGTCTGGAGTTTGCCGACAGTCGTCAGACGGTCGAGGGCGGGGCGCGGGGCGGCCTCGGTCTTGTTGATCATCGCCAGGCGACCGGTCAGGAGTGCGCGGGCATCATCCTTGCGGGCATCGACGGCTTCGAGCCGCGTTCCGATCTCGGCCACAGTCCGGGTCAACCTGGCCAGTTCCGCCCGGTCGAGGCTCTCGGCACGAAGGCCGGGAGCTGTCGACGCGAGCAGGAGTGCCAGAAGGAGGGGGAGGCCCTTGCGCATCACCATTCCTCAGCTGTGCACGAGTTGCAGGGTGGCGATGGCATCGGCTTTCTCGATGACCACTTCGCAGACGACCTCGACCAGCTGCATCTCGCTTTCGGGACCGCAATAGATGGCTGCCGTTTCGCCCGCCGGGACCTCGAAATTGTCTCCGATCCGAACCGGCCGGGTGACGGCTCCGGTTTTCAGGAGGCCGGCCCCGGAGGTCACCGTCACCATGCGATGGGACGCCGTGTCCTCTGCAATCGGCAGCATGGTGCCGGGTCGGAGCGTCATCATCCGCAGTTCGTAACCCGGACCGCTCTGGACGCGGCGCACCTCGCCCCAGGCCATCTGGTTGCGCATGTGCTGGGCAAGTTCGCGGCGCTTGATGCTCTCCAGCTTCTTGACGATCTGCTTGACCTGCTGCGCCTGGTCGCGCGTCGTGATGAGCAGCGCGTCGTCGGTGTCGACGACGACCACGTCATCCATGCCGACGACGGCGATCAGCTTGCCGGAGGCGCGGACATAGGAGTTGCGGGTGTCGATGCTGATGACGTCGCCGCTCAGGACATTGCCGTCCTCATCTTTCTCGGCGATGTGGTGCAGGGCATTCCACGCGCCGACATCGCTCCAGGCGACGAGGAGGGGGGCGATGACCGTGCGTGGCGAGTGTTCGAAGACGATGGATTCGGTCGGCAGATTGGCCGCCGGCTGCAGGGCTTCGGCATTCAGGTAGAAGGCATGCTCGGTTTCGAAACCGTGGTCGAGGGCCTTGGTGACCGCGTCGAAGGTCTTCGGGTCCAGGCGCTTAAATTCTGCAATCAGGACATCGGCGCGGAAGAGGCTGAGGCCGGATGCCCAATAGGCGCCACCGGCCTCGATCAGGGCCGTTGCCACTTCGACAGGTGGCTTTTCGATGAAGCTCGAGACCTTGCGGGCGCAGGTGAGGCCATCGAGCGCGCCACCGTCGACGATATAGCCATAGCCGGTCTCCGGATATTCCGGCGGAACGCCGAAGAGAACGATGTGGCCTTGTTCGGCAGCCTTTCGGGCTGCCAGTACGTTGGCGGGAAGATCGCCCTTCACGACATGGTCGGAGGGGATGACGCAGATGAGCGAGGCCGGATCGGTCTTCGCGAGCGTCAGCGCGGCGGCAAGCACGGCCGGGCCGGTGTTCCTGGAGATCGGTTCTGCCAAGACCCGCGCCGGGCACTTGATGTCGCTCAGCTGATGCAGAACGGTTGCAACATGGGCGCTGCTGACGGCGACGATCGGATCGGCGAAGCCCGGAGCGCGGTGGCGCTCCACTGTGGCGTGGAAGAACGTGGTTTCCGAGCTGCCGTCGATGCGCTGGAACTGCTTGGGGTGTTCCGTGCGCGATAGTGGCCAAAGCCGGGTGCCGATGCCTCCGCAGAGGATGAGGGGGTGGACGTCTTGCATGGCTGCTCCTGTGAATCCGTTGGAGTGATTACGCGGGATAAACTGCCTGGACTTCAGGTTGCGGCGCCCTCCCTGAACCACTCGCCAAGCTTCTGGCGCAGGGCGAAGATGCGTTGGCTGATGATGCGGACGGAGACGGGGGAGCCGGTCGCCTCGCTCTCGAGTTCGGTGGTCGGCTCGATGAGGGCGCGCATCTCTCCTTCGTTGCCGATCGCCGTCAGTGCTTCCGCATCGCGCGACAGGCTGCCGAAGACGACCTTGCCGTCGGAGAAGCGGAGTTCGGCGATGTCGCCTGACACGAGCTGCTTGGCCTGTTCGGCAGAGACGACGGCCTGGACGACCGGTGTCGCGGTCTCGTCGACCACTTCGACGATCGGGTCGCCGGCCATCACGGTCGAGCCTTCGCCGGCGCGGGTGGGAAGGATCCGGCAGTCGCAGGGCATGTTGACGCTGAGCGTGGTGCCGGACACGGATTGCAGGGTGTAGAGGACCTCGCCGCGGGTGGCGCCGAGATCGAGGTAGGAAATCTGGCCGCTGGCGATCGCCCGCAGCGGTTGACCGCCGGCGGAGAGCACGGCGAGCTGCTTCACCTCTTTGGAGAAGACGCGCTCATAGACGAGATTGGCAGCGATGCCGGCAAGGGCGAGGCTGGCAGCGACGGTTGCGGCTGTCTTCAGGCTGCGCCCGACCATGTTGCCGATACCCGCCTGGGTTCCGGGCTTCTTGCCGCCTGAGACGGCTGCCCTTTCCCGCAGGCTGATGATGCCGTCGACGGAGGTGATGTCACCGGCGATGTAGCTGTTCAGAAGATAGCGCAGCGTCGGCAGGTGCTCGCCCGTCGGCTCGAGGAAGTCGAGCCGCACTTCGCCGGTCTCGGCATGGGTCCGGCTGATGCGAACATTGACCTGCAGCGAAATCGTGTAGCCGTCGAAATCGAAACGCAGGACGGCGATGCGCTCCTTGGCCTCGAGCTCGGGGCCGGCAAGGCCCGATACGGAGGCCGAGACCAGGGACAGGCTGCGGCCAGTGAACTGGCGGCCGTCGATCACGGCGATGAAAGGGATATTGGTCTTCGGATGCTCCGTGCCCGTGTCGAGCAGCATCGGGAAGCTTTCGGCCTGTCCGGTGTAGCCCTGGGAAGCGGTGTCGCGTGCGGCCTTCGTTTCGATATCCATGGTTACGGTCCTTCGGGAGTTAGATAATGTTGCCGACATAGGCCACGCCGAGGATGAGCCATCCAAGCGCGAGGCAGTGCATGTAGGTGGAGCTCATGGCCCGCCAGCGCTGGCCGAGCGGGATCGCCCGGGCCGATCCGGAACCCGACTGGCGGGTCCATCTCTGGCGGTCGAGGCGGAAGAGAATGAAGCTTTTGACGACCGCGCCGCCGACCTGGCTGAAATACAGGAGGAAGGGATAGGTGATCGGGAAGCTCTGGCCCCTGAAGGTCATGATGACCGTGCAGAAGAGGTAGCGGGTGAACATGACCCAGGCGACGTAGATCGGCAGGATCCACGGGCTGACAAAGAAGGCGGCCAGGAGGATGCTGGCTGGGCCGGCCAAAGTCGTCCAGATCGACAGCGCCTGATCGAGGATCGACCACCAGGTGAAGTAGCCGATGCGGGAGGCCGGCAGCGCCAGTGCGCGGGCATTGGTGCGCAGCATGTTCCCGAACCAGCGGGTCATCAGCGTGGTGGCGGATTCGAAGAAGCCGTCCTTGGGCTGGGTTTCGATCGACAGCGTGCAGAGATCCGGCAGGTAGAGCATCTTGTAGCCGCGCTGCAGCAGCCAGTACCAGGTGGACTTGTCGTCGCCGGTCAGGAAGTGGACGCGGCCGAGGCGCCAGTGGTCGATGAAGTCGTTGCGGACAAGATCGACGAAGCCGGGATCGGTTGCGAGGCTTGCCCGGAAGATCGACATGCGGCCGGTCAAGGTCAGCACGCGTCCGCCCAGCGACATCGACGACATCATCACGTGGCGCTGCGAGAAGCGGAGGTCGAACCAGTCGCGGAAAAGACGGCCACCCTGGGTGTCGCTCAGCTCGTCCGTTGTCACCGCGCCGATGGTCGAATCGGTGAAGAAGGGAATGCTGCGGTCAACGACGTCATGGGGCACGCAGCTGTCGCCGTCGACGAAGATGACGATATCGTTGCGGCCGGGATTGAGCCTGGCAATGGAGCGCAGCGAGGTGGCCAGCGCGTCACGCTTGCCGGTGCCCTCGATCTTATCGATCTTCAAACCGACGGTCGCTTCTCGGCCGGGATGGTTGAGGGCAACCGATGCCATGACCCGACGGATGAGGCGCGCATCGGCCTCGTCGACGATGGAGGCGACAATGGTGGCGCCACCGGTCGCCCGGAAGGCGGCCTCGAAGATCGAGCGATAGACGCGTGTCGAGATTTCCGGGGCGATCTTGTAGGTGGTGACCAGGAAATAGGCGTGGTCCTTCAGACCCCGGGCTGTATAGGCCTCGGCGGCCTGACGGCGCCGCCGAGGATAGGCGAAGTTGAGGAAATAGGCGGCCCGCGCCAGGTTGATCCCGGCCCAGGCGTAACGCCAGGCGCCAATCAGACCGACGGTGATCAGGGTGCCGGAGACCGCAGAGACGGTCGGGTGTGGCACGCTGAGCGCCAGGATCGTCATGGAAAGGATGTAGATGACGTGGGCCAGCATCTTTCCGCTCCTTACCAGCAAATGCCCTGGTAGGTGCCGGACGAGCGGATGTCCGGCCGGATGCGCAGAAGATCGACCATCGGGATCTTGTCGCTCGACTGATCGAGAACCGGCATGGCTTCGGCATAGTGGTTACCGACCAGGATGACATCCGAGGTGTCGATCAGATCGTTGAGTTCACCGACAAGCCGGTTTTTCAGGTCGATCGAGGTGTCATTGCCGCGACCGGCGCCGCTCATGCCTTCCGCATAGGCCTGCTGAACGAAGGGGTCGTAGATCTTCAGGTCGTAGCCCTTGGCGATCAGGCGGGAGGCAAGGCTTGCGAGCGGGCTTTCGCGCAGGTCGTCGGTGCCCGTCTTGAAGCTGATGCCGACCATGCCGATGGTCTGGCCGCCCATCTGGGAGACCATGGTTTCGGCGCGGTCGATCTGGGCTTCATTGGCTTCGAGAACAGCATCGAGCAGGGAGCTCTGGACATGGGCTTCCTTCGCCAGATGGCGAAGTGCGCGCACATCCTTGGGCAGGCAGGAGCCGCCGAAGGCAAATCCAGGACGCATGAAGTAGGGCGAGATGTTGACCTTGAGATCCGAGCACAGGATCTTCATCACCTGCTGGCCATCGACGCCGCAGGCCTTGGCGATGTTGCCGATCTCGTTGGCGAAGGTCACCTTGACGGCACGCCAGGAGTTGCTGGTGTACTTGATCATCTCAGCCGTCGCGAGCGGTACGGAATGGCAGACGCAGGGCAGGCCGGCATTGATTTCGTGCAGGATCTTGTCGGTGGTTTCGTCGATCGCGCCGAAGACGATCAGGCCCGGATCGTAATAGTCCTCGATTGCTGTGCTTTCGCGCAGGAATTCGGGGTAGTAGCCGACGCCGAAGTCCTGGCCGGCGATCAGGCCGGAGGCGGCTTCCAGCGCCGGGATGCAGACCTTGTCCATGGTGCCCGGCACGATGGTCGAGCGGACGACGACGGAGTGGAATGCCTTCTTGCGGGCAATGGCCTCGGCGATCGCCTCGCAGGCCTTCACGACATAGGTGAGGCCAACGGAGCCATCCGGTGCGCTCGGCGTACCGACGCAGACGAAGGAAAGGTCGGTTGCGGCAATCGCCTCATCGATATCAAGCGTTGCCCGCAGGCTGCCATTCGTCACCGTCATCTCGATCAGCGGCTCGAGGCCCTTCTCGACGATCGGTGTCTTGCCTCGGTTGATCGTATCGACCTTGGCGGGGTCGATATCCACGGCCACCACTTCGTGTCCGTCCTTTGCGAGGCATGCCGCAGCAACTACGCCGACATAACCAATCCCAAATACGCTGATCCTAGCCATTTGCTGCCCTCTACCTGGCGGCGCGACCCGCTTGGGGCCAGCCGTTCGTTAACATCTGTTAATCTCGGCTGTAGGATTGGCAGCATTGTCCGTATGATCAAAGTCAGGAAAATACGATAGGTGTCAGGAAAATCCTGACCAATGGCAAGTTTATTTCAGAATATGTTCATAAATTTCGTGAGCGCACGAAAAAAGCCGCAATCCATAGGATGCGGCCTTCGGAAGTTATATTGTATTATATCTAGTGCTGCAGCCAGCCTACGCTTATTGCGTAGTTCACTATATCTGAGCGCGTTCTTAGGTCGAGCTTTTTAATTGCTCTATACTTGTATGTCTCGACTGTCTTTGCGCTGAGCTGTATGTCGGCGGCGATTTCCTTCATCGCCTTTCCGAGGGCGACGTGACGAAGGACAAATTCCTCCTTCGTCGACAGTTTTCGCTGGTCCAGCTCGCAGGATTGCAGTGAACGGTCGGACAGGGCCAGCACGGTCTCGTCGATGACGACGTCGCCGGCATGAACGCTCTTGATGGCGCGCAGAAGGCGCGGGCTCGCCACCGTCTTTGTCACCACGCCGCTATAGCCGCGATTGATGTAAGTCTCGCCCGACAGGGTTTCCCGCGCATCGCAATAGGCGATCAGTTTTGCTCCGGCGCGCAGGTCCTGCAGCTGCAGCCCGCATTCCGCAAGCGTCCGATCCAGGAAGTTCGGATCTGCCACGATCACGTCTGGCTCAAGCCGTTTCACTGCTTCGCACAACTCCTGATCGCGTTGCGCCAGGATGATCGCATGCAGTTGGCGGGTTGAGTTGATCAGGAAGTTCAGCCCGTCCACGAGGACGGGATTATCGTCGAGAACAAGCACCCTGATCTTGCTAGTGTAATCCATTGCAGCTCCAATCTTTCGACAACGCCACAAAACTCCTCTCCGGTCACAACCGGTTGAATAAGTTTCATTCACCGAGCCAGCACCCGAATGGTCCGGGAGAACGGGCAAGGTGTCAAGATGTTGCAGTGCCGCGAAAATTCTAGACAAATTGTTGGCCTACAAAATCAAGTTTTAGAGGCGTCCATCACTTTCCCAAAAAATTATCGTTTTTTAACAGTGGCATAAGTCCATTTACTGGTGGGAATCAGATGGTTGCGATTGGTACCGTTGCAATTTTGCGATGCGAAAAACTGTCCGTTTTTGGGTCACCAAGGATCCTTTCGATAGCCGCTTTATAAGGAATGACCGATGAGAATTTCGCTGTGGGATGAGCCGCGACCCTCGCCAAATCAGGCGGGATTGTGGCGACACAGGCCGCTCGCCTGCGATCTATCGTCATCCCCGAAATGATATTCTCTGTCGTCCCCGTCACGATACCTGACGGAATCGTGATTTGGCGGAGGCTAAAGAAGCTATCGGGCGAAAATGCAGCAGCGACATGATTGTCGCAAAAGGGCAAACGGCGAAGGGGCCAGACTGTGTCTCTACAGTCGGCCCCCGAGCGGTGGATTGCTTCCAATGGTTGTGTATTCTGGTGGCTTAGGCCGCGGTCTCCAGGGCGTGGAAGTCTCGCTGTGAGCCATAAGCCGGCAGTTGAGTGGCGCTGGTGCTGGCCAGCCTCAGAACTTCGTCGGCAAAGGCTTGCGCATTCATGACGGCCTTCTCTCCGCCTGTGGACAGAGCGCCATCGAGTTTGCGAAGCGGGCGATGGATGTCGAACATCTCGCGAAATGCAGCGCGTTCCGCGATCGGCGTTTCCAGAACATTGATCTGCTGCTCGGACAACAGTCGCTTCACGGCCTGCATCGAGCGGGTGGTGATCGCCGGGTTGACGCGGGAGAGGACTACCGAGTGGGGGATGCGGATGCCGGCCTTGCGGTCGAGATAGCGCAGAAGGTCAAGAACCTGCGCGCCGCCCTGGGCGTCCATGCTTGAGCCCTGGATGGGGACGAGCACATGATCGGACAGTCCGACTGCGGATGCGAGAAGCGGGGATTGGATCCCCGGAAGATCGACGATGACAAAATCCCACTGGCTGCGCCGCTCATGCACGATCTTCTGGATCGTCGGGGCGGAGACATAGGTCTCGACCGACAGCCTCGGCATCAATGCTGCACCTTCGTACCACTTGGAGAACCAGCGCTGAGGGTCGGCGTCGATCACGCAGACGCGGTAGTTGCGATGGAGAAGTTCGGTGGTCAGGAGGAGGGCCGCAGTTGTCTTGCCTGCGCCACCCTTCGTATTCGCAAAGGTGATCACTGCCATCGGGTATTCCTGTTTCGTGAAGCGGGAGCCGGAATCGCTCATGCGGAGGCACAGGACATCGTGCATCTGGAAATATAAAGAAAACTGGTTAACAGAAAATTACGAGATTTAGGGAGGCTGGGCCGGTCGCCCCGGTTTCCAAGCGTTTTGCCGTCAGAGCGGATTCTATACTCGGCGGGTGCGCGCTTTCCATGTTAACCTTTGCCTCGACCCGGCGTTCGGAAGGTGATGCGAAAAATAGAAAATACTTATGCTGCAGCGCACAACATATAATAGTACTTTTGGTCTTTACAGGTTGTGTCGCTTTGCCTATTCATAATGACAGACACCGTGGAGGCGGTGTCTTTTCAAGGGAGGACATCATGACATTTCTTCGCAAGCTTGCGCTCAGCGCAAGCGTGATTGCACTCGGCTGCTCTTCGGCTCTCGCTGCAGACCTGACCGTCGGCTTCTCGCAGATCGGTTCGGAATCCGGCTGGCGTGCGGCTGAAACATCCGTCACCAAGCTGGAAGCTGAAAAGCGCGGCATCGAACTGAAGTTCGCCGACGCACAGCAGAAGCAGGAAAACCAGATCAAGGCCATCCGCGGCTTCATCGCCCAGGGCGTTGACGCCATCCTCGTTGCTCCCGTCGTCGCAACCGGCTGGGAAGACGTTCTGACGGAAGCCAAGGAAGCCGAAATTCCGGTCATCCTGCTCGACCGCGGCGTTGACGCTCCGCAGGATCTCTACCTGACCTCGGTCGCTTCCGACCAGGTTAAGGAAGGCCGCGTTGCCGGCGAATGGCTGGCCACGACTGTCGGCGACAAGCCGTGCAAGGTCGTTGAACTGCAGGGCACCGTCGGTTCGACGCCTGCGATCAACCGCAAGAAGGGCTTCGAAGAAGCCATTGCCGGCAAGGCGAACATCACCATTGCCCGCAGCCAGACCGGCGACTTCACCCGCGCCAAGGGCAAGGAAGTCATGGAAGGCTTCCTGAAGGCTGAAAACGGCGGCAAGGACATCTGCGCGATGTATGCCCACAATGACGACATGGCCGTCGGCGCCATCCAGGCGATCAAGGATGCTGGCCTGAAGCCGGGCACCGACATCCTGGTTGTCTCGATCGACGCTGTTCCGGATATCTTCGCCGCCATGGTTGCCGGCGAAGCCAATGCGACCGTGGAACTGACCCCGAACATGGCAGGTCCGGCCTTCGATGCGCTCGACGCATTCCTGAAGGACGGCAAGCAGCCGGAGAAGTTCATCATCACGGAATCCAAGCTCTACACGCCTGCGGACAACCCGCAGGGCGAGTATGACAACCGCAAGGGCCTCGGTTACTAAGGTAACCCTCCCGGCAGGACCCCGCCCGACCCTGGTGGCGGGGTCTCTGTCGCTTTCTCCCGGCTTCAATCGGGGATAGCTTCATGGGAGAGGGGGAAGAGGCAATGACCGAGCATCCATCGATCGTGCTTGCGGCGGCGGGCATCACCAAGACATTCGGCAATCATACGGCGCTCGACGGCGTCGATATCGCGTTTCACCGGGGCGAAGTGCATGCACTTCTCGGCGAAAACGGTGCCGGCAAATCCACGCTGATCAAGATCCTGACGGGCGCCTATATTCCGGATGGCGGGACGATCACCCTTGACGGCGAGGGCGTGAACTTCACCACGCCGCAGCAGGCCCAGACGCTCGGCATCGGCACGGTCTATCAGGAGGTCAACCTCCTGCCGAACATGACCGTCATCGACAATCTCTTCATTGGCAGGCAGCCGACCAACCGCTTCGGGCTGGTCGACAAGCGCCGGATGGAGCGCGAATCCCGCGAAATTCTGAATACCTACGGCCTCGACATCGACGTGAAGGCCGAACTCTCCACCTTCTCGGTCGCCGTCCAGCAGATCATTGCGATCGCCCGTGCCGTCGAGCTCTCCGGCAAGGTGCTGATCCTCGACGAACCGACGGCAAGCCTTGACCGGTCCGAGGTCGAGAAGCTGTTTGGCATTGTCCGGCAGCTGCGTGATCGCGGTCTCGCCATCGTCTTCATTACCCACTTCCTCGATCAGGTGTTCGAGTTGTCGGACCGGGTCACGGTCCTGCGCAACGGACGCCTTGTCGGCACGCAGGCGATTGCCTCGCTCGACCGCACCAGTCTGGTGCGGATGATGCTCGGCAAGGATCTCGCTTTCCATCACCCCGATGTTCTCGGCGAAGAGGGGGAAGTCGGCGAGACGCTGATGGAGTTCGAAGGTTTCGGGCTTTCGAACAGCGTGCAACCCTTCGATCTCAAGATCCATCGCGGCGAGGTCGTCGGTGTCGCCGGGCTGCTTGGCTCCGGGCGTACCGAGATGGCGCGGTTGATGTTCGGCATCGACCAGGCCGATAGCGGATCGATCAAGATCGACGGTTCGAGCCGCCAGGTGCGCAATCCGCGCGAGGCCGTCGAGCTCGGTTTCGGCTTCTGCCCGGAAGATCGCAAGATCGACGGCATCTTCGGCGACCTCTCGGTGCGCGAGAATATCGTGATTGCCATGCAGGCGCGGCTCGGCTGGTTCAAGGCGCTCAACCGCGACGAACAGCTGGAGATCGCCGGCAACTTCATCGAGGCGCTCGACATCCGCACCGCCTCTGCCGAGCTGCCGGTCAAGCTGCTCTCCGGCGGCAACCAGCAGAAGGTGATCCTTGCTCGCTGGCTTGCCACCGATCCGCGCTTCCTCATCCTCGACGAGCCGACGCGCGGCATCGATGTCGGCGCCCATGCCGAAATCGTGCGCATGATCAGCCGGTTGCGTGAAGATGGGCTGGCGCTCGTCGTCATCTCGTCCGAACTCGACGAAATCGTCAGCTATTCCTCGCGTGTCGTCGTTATGCGCGATCGCAAGATGGTCGCCGAGTTGCATGGCGCCGACATCACCCCCGGCGTCATCGTCCAGACCATTGCCGCCCAGCCGGCGGAGGTCGAGGCATGAAAAGGCTTTCCATGTCCCGCATCATTTCCCCGCAGCTCCTGGCGCTTGCCGGCGTGCTGTTCTTCAACTGGCTGGTCTTTCCCGGCTTCTTCAATATCACCTGGCAGGATGGCCGTCTCTTCGGCAGCCTGATCGACGTCATCAATCGCGGCGCGCCGGTCGCGATCCTCGCGATCGGCATGACGGCGATCATCGCGACCAAGGGTGTTGATCTCTCCGTCGGCGCCGTGATGGCTGTTGCGGGTGCGGTTGCCGCGACCTGTGCGGTCGCCGGCCAGCCCCTTATCGTGACGCTGGTCGCAGCCTTGGCCATCGGCATCCTCTGTGGTCTGTGGAACGGTATTCTGGTCGCCTATCTCGGCATTCAGCCCTTTGTTGCGACCCTGGTGCTGATGGTAGCAGGGCGAGGGGTGGCCCAGTTGATCACGGAGGGGTCGATCGTGACCTTCTCCGATCCCGCGCTCATCTTCGTCGGCACGGGCAATCTGTTTGGCCTGCCCATGCCGGCTGTCATCGCGATCGTGCTGATGATCACGGCGCATCTCTTCATGCGCCGCACGGCGATCGGACTGTTCATCGAGGCGATCGGCATCAACCTTTCGGCCGCCAACTATACCGGTCTGCGCAGCAAGCTCGTGATCCTGTGCATCTATGCCTTTGGTGGCTTCTGCGCTGCGACCGCCGGCATCATTGCCGCTGCCGATATCCGTGGAGCGGACGCCAACAATGCCGGCCTCTGGCTTGAACTCGACGCGATCCTCGCAGTCGTCATCGGTGGCACCTCGCTGCTCGGCGGACGGTTCTCGATCCCGATGTCGGTGCTTGGCGCCATCATCATTCAGGCCATGAATACGGGCGTGCTGGTTTCGGGCTTCCCGCCGGAATTCAACCTGATCGTCAAGGCGGGCATGATCATCATCATCCTGGTGCTGCAATCGGCCCGGATCGCCCAGGTGCTTGGCCGGAAGTTCGGTCCGCGCCAGGCACCCGCCACGACCCAGCCCCAGACCAAGACCCAAACTTCGGGACAGGCACGATGAATCCGCGTTATCGCCCTCTCGCCGCGACCACCCTCATCTTCGTGATCGCCTATGCCATCTGCATCTCCCAGTATCCGGGCATGTGGTCGACGCGCGTCTTCGGCAATTTCCTGACCGACAATGCCTTCCTCGGCATTGCTGCCGTCGGCGCGACGTTCGTCATCATTTCCGGTGGCATCGATCTCTCGGTCGGTGCGGTGATCGGCCTGACCGGCGTCATCACGGCTATCCTCATTTCCTGGGTCGGTATCCATCCGCTGGCGGTGTTTGCGATCGTGCTGGCGCTTGCCGCCACCTTTGGCGCCTCGATGGGAGCCGTGATCCATTTCCTGCAGGTGCCGCCGTTCATCGTGACGCTTGCCGGCATGTTCCTGGCGCGCGGTTTTGCTTCTGTGCTCAGCCAGGATTCCATTCCGATCGACCACGAGTTCTACCGGACGATCTCCAGCCTCTATTACCGGCTTCCGGGTGGCGGGCGTCTCAGTGCCATTGGCCTCCTGATGCTTGCAACCTTCCTGGTGTGCGGCTTCATCGCCCATAAGACGCGCTTCGGTTCCTATGTCTATGCGATCGGCGGCAATGCCACATCCGCCTCGCTGATGGGCGTTCCGACAGGCCGGGTGACGATCGGCATCTATGCGCTCTCGTCTTTCCTCGGTGGGCTCGCGGGCATCGTCTATTCCCTCTACACCTCGGCCGGCTACCCGCTGGCGGCGGTCGGTATCGAACTTGACTCGATTGCGGCCGTGGTGATAGGCGGAACCCTGTTGACAGGCGGTTACGGTTTCATCTTTGGAACCCTGATCGGGGTCATGCTGCAGGGCCTTGTCCAGACTTACATCGTCTTCGATGGGACGCTCTCCAGCTGGTGGACTAAAATCGCCATCGGGTTCCTGCTGTTCATGTTCATCTTGCTTCAGAAGCTGGTGTTTACCGCGCAGACCGGGCGTACGCGCCTGAAGAAGGCCCCTGCATGAGTGAGCCGGGGAGCCTTCTTCGCTCCCTGTCCGGGCGGTCGACGGCGCGTAACTACCATTCGCATGTGATCAACGAGATCGGGGCCGGGGTCATCTCCGGCCGCTATGCGATTGGCACCACGCTGCCGAACGACGCGGAGCTGATGGAAGAGTTCGAGGTGTCACGCACAGTGTTGCGCGAGGCTTTGAAGACGCTGGAAGCGAAGGGCTTGCTCGAGGCTCGGCCAAAGGTCGGCACCAAGGTCGCCAAGAAAAGCCGCTGGAGCCTTTATGATCCGCAGGTGCTCGCCTGGCACCTGGAAGCCCCTGTTGATGCAGAGTTTCTGTCCGGGCTGCATGAGGTGCGCCGTTCGCTGGAGCCGCAAGCGGCGGCCGAGGTTGCGCGGCGCCGTACCGCTGACCAGATCCGCCTGATGCTCTACTGGATCCACCAGATGGAGACCTCGCTCGGTTCGCTGCAGAACTTCGCGCTTGCCGATTTCGAACTGCATCGCATCATCGCAGACGCCGCGCACAACCCGTTCGTGCGCGCTCTCTACGGGCTGATCGAACTGGCGCATGCCTTTGCCTACAAGACCCAGATCGATGAACCCGATCCCTGTGTGCTCGACAAAATCCTCGAGAGCCACAAGTTGCTGGTCAACCGCATCGAATATGGCGACGAGGCGGGGGCTCGCCAGGCTATGCTGGATACGATCGAGCAGGACAGGGCGATTGCGGCTGCCGTGAGGTGATGGCGGTTTTGGCTCCCGGCGACGGGGCTTAGAGTGCCAGGGCGTCCTTAAGGGTCCGGGCTTCCGCGACCGACAGATCGAGATCCGCCTCTATGTGATCGATGTGATGCAGCATCAGATGCGTCGCCTTTTTGACGTCGCCCTTTTCCAGCGCATTCAGAATTTCGTCGTGTTCGTCATGACCGCAGCTCGAAATGCCGGTCCGGCCATAAAGCGCGATGACGAGGGACGAGCGGGCGACGAGCTCATCCATGAATTTTTCCAGCACCTGGTTGCCGGCCACCTTGGCCAGCATCAGGTGGAAATCGCCCGACGCCTTGATCTCGGCGCGTCTTGCGTTCGCACCGCGTTCGGTGCGGTACCGCGCCTCCTCTTTCAGGTGTTCGCGCAGGGCGGCGATATCGGATGGCGTGATGCGCTCGGCGGCGGCAGCAATAATGCCGGCCTCGATCAGGCGGCGTGATGAGAAGACCTGGCGTGCCTCTTCCGTGCTCGGATTGGAGACGAAGGCGCCGCGGTTGCGTTCCGTCTTCACCAGCCCCTCGAAAGCGAGCATCTGCAGCGCGTCGCGCACGACCGTGCGGCTCACATCGAAGAGAGTGCCGACTTCGGCTTCGGAGAGCTTGGTGCCGGGGGCAAGCCGACGGTCGACGATTGCATCGCGCAGGGCATCGCGGATCGCGCGGGCGCGATCTTCGAGGTTGGGGTCGAGTTGCCTGCGGAGCGAGCTCTTGGCGTTCATCATTCCATCCGGTGTTCGTCTTTGTTGTAACTCGCCATGAGCCATTGGGGAAGATCGTGAGAGAACCAAATGCCGCCTAGATTGCATACAATCTGATCTCACTAATGAGGACAATCGATTAATTGCTGTGCATGCAGTCTTTCCATGTGCTCAATCCTTTTGCGGTGCAGCAATGCGGCCCATGGGAATCAAGCACTTAGCGAGATGGCCGCAAACTGGCACGGCTTATGCATCGTCTTGAGCGACACCAAGGAGCCGCCATGACGAAAGCCGCCGACATCGAACTTGCCGCCGTTACCAAGACCTACGGGACGTCGACTGCGGTTCATGCCATCAGCCTGAAGATCCCGGCCGGTACCTATTGCTGCCTGCTCGGACCGTCCGGTTGTGGCAAGACATCGACGCTCAGAATGGTCGCTGGGCATGAAAGTGTCTCTTCCGGCGACGTCGTGTTCGGCAATACCAATGTCACCACGCTGCCGCCTGCGCAGCGGGGTACGGCCATGATGTTCCAGTCCTATGCTCTCTTCCCGCATCTCGATCTTGTCGACAATGTTGCCTTCAGTTTGAAGATGAAGGGTGTCGACAAGGAGACCCGTCGCGGACAGGCCATGGAGATGCTCAAGCTCATGCAGCTCGAGCCTTACGCCAGTCGTCGTCCGGCCCAATTGTCCGGCGGACAGCAGCAGCGCGTGGCGCTGGCGCGCGCGCTGATCACCAAGCCCGAGGCCCTGTTGCTCGACGAGCCGCTCTCGGCGCTCGACCCGTTTCTCAAGATCCGCATGCGCGCCGAGCTGAAGAAGCTGCAGACCTCGCTCGGCATTACCTTCGTGCATGTGACCCATAGCCAGGAAGAGGCGATGGCGCTTGCCGATCTCATCGTCGTCATGAACGAGGGACGCATCGAGCAGGCGGCGACGCCGCGTGCCGTCTTCGAGCGGCCGGCGACAGCCTTCGTTGCCCGCTTCATGGGGGATCACAATGTGCTCTCCGGGCGCATCGTCGAGCGCACCGCTGATGGCTTGTTTATCGAGGTTGTCGGTGGCGGGCGCTTCTTCGCGCTCGGTACGGCACCTGTCGAGGATGAAACGGCCGATATTGCCATCCGCACGGACCATGTGCGCATTGGCGCCATGCCGGCTGATGGTCTCGGCTTCGACGGTATCGTGTCGAATGTAGAATATCTCGGCGCCAAGGTGAAGCTGACCGTCACCACCGCCTTTACCGACGAATTCACCGCCGTTCTCTCGGACGCGGCCTTCTTTGCCTCCCCGGTTCGCGTCGGGGAAGGCGTCACCCTGTCATGGGATCAGCCGGATTCGATCGTCCTCGGACGCATCGTGAAGTGAAGCCAAACCAATAAAACCAGGAGAACAGCGCAATGTCAGACAGCAGCAAGACAAAGAAGGGCGTATCCCGCCGCACATTCCTGAAGACCGCATCGGCCGCTGCCGGCCTCGCCGCCGGTTCGGGCGCGATCACCGGCTTCCCGACGATCTGGGCGCAGAATCCGATCACGCTTCGCCAGTTCGGCACAGGCGTGTCGAACATCAATGCCATTGCCGAGAAGTGCAAAGCCGATCTCGGCATCACGCTCGAGATGACGGCGACGGATTCGGATGCCGCAGCCCAGCGCGCCGTCACCCAGCCAATGTCCTACGATATCGCCGACATCGAATACTGGATCCTGAAGAAGGTCTATCCGACCGGCGTCATCCAGCCGATGGAAACCTCGAAGCTCAAATTCTACGACAAGGTCGTGCCGCTGTTCAAAACCGGCAAGCTGCTTCCCGACAGTGTCATCGCCCAGGGGACTGCGCCGCACACCGTCGGTTATGTCGAAAGCAAGGATGCCAAGACCTTTGCATCCGGTGAGACCGAACTCTTCACGATGATGCCGACCATCTACAATGCCGACACGCTTGGCATTCGTCCCGACCTCGTCGGCCGCGAGATCTCGTCCTGGGCCGACATCATGGACCCGGCTTTCAAGGGTAAGACCTCGATCCTCAACATTCCGTCGATCGGCATCATGGACGCCGCGATGATCTGCGAAGCCATGGGCATCATCAAATATGCCGACAAGGGCAACATGACGAAGGCCGAGATCGACACGACGATCGACTTCCTCATCAAGGCAAAGCAGGACGGCCAGTTCCGCGCCTTCTGGAAGTCGTTCGACGAGTCGGTCAACCTGATGGCGTCTGGCGAAGTCGTCATCCAGTCGATGTGGTCGCCGGCGGTTGCTGCTGTCCGCTCGAAGGGCATCGCCTGCAAATATCAGCCTCTCAAGGAAGGCTATCGCTCATGGGGCGGCGGTCTTGGTCTTGCCGCACACCTCACCGGCGCGCAGCTCGATGCGGCCTATGAATACATCAACTGGTACACATCCGGCTGGGTCGGCGGCTATCTCAACCGCCAGGGCTACTACTCCGCCTGCATGGAAACCGCCAAGGAATTCATGTCTGCCGACGAGTGGGGCTACTGGATCGAAGGCAAGGCCGCGACCGGCGACATCATGTCTCCGGAAGGTGCCGTGATGGAAAAGGCCGGTGCTATCCGCGACGGCGGCTCGTTCGAAGAGCGCATGGGCAAGGTCGCCTGCTGGAACTCCGTCATGGACGAAGACCGCTACATGGTCCGCCGCTGGAACGAGTTCATCGCGGCTTAACGACGAACTGCCCCTCATCCCCGGCGCAACGCGTTGCGCCTGAGCTGCCGCCACCTTCTCCCCGCAAGCGGGGAGAAGGCCGATGGGGCCGCCGCTATGCCTCTTCTCCCCGTTTGCGGGGAGAAGGTCCCGGCAGGGGGATGAGGGGCATCTTCACATGCGGAATGCTGATTAAGCGACAGGAGACCTAACATCATGGTGGAAGTGCGATTTCTGGGTGTCGGCGCGCCGAAGCCGAAACGCGTCATCCGTGTGCCGCTTAGGCTCGTCTCCTACCTGCAGGCGACGCCGCTGATGCTCATCCTCGGCGCGTTCCTGCTGCTGCCGATTCTTATGATCGGGACGGTCTCCTTCTGGGACTACGACTTTGCCCAGATGTATCCCGACTTCGTCACCTTTAATTACACCGAGACGCTCGGCTCCTGGGTCACCTGGAAGATCTATTTCAACACGCTGAAGTTCGCCTTCATCGTCTGGGCGATCACGCTCTTCATCGGTTTCTGGGTCGCCTATTTCCTGGCCTTTCATGTGCGCACTTCCGCGATGCAGAGCGTCCTTTTCCTCGTCTGCACCGTGCCGTTTCTGACATCCAACATCATCCGCATGATCTCCTGGATCCCGGTGCTCGGGCGCAACGGGTTGATCAATACAGCGCTGGTCAATGCCGGCATCGTGCCACAGCCGATCGAGTGGCTTCTTTATTCCGATTTCGCCGTGGTGCTTGCCATGGTGCATCTCTACACGCTGTTCATGGTCACCCCGATCTTCAACACGATGATGCGCATCGACCGCTCGCTGCTGGAAGCGGCGCGCGATGCAGGTGCCAGCGGCTGGCAGATCCTGACCAATGTCATCATCCCCCTGTCGAAACCCGGCATGGCGATCGGCACGATCTTTGTGGTGACCCTCGTTATGGCCGATTTTTCCACCGTGCAGGTCATGTCCGGCGGGCAGAGCGCGTCTGTTGCGCTGATGATGAAGAACCAGATGTCGCTGCTGCAGTATCCGGCCGCTGCCGCCAATGCCGTGGTGCTATTGGCACTGGTTCTCCTGATGGTCGCCGCGATCCTCCGCGTCGTCGATATCCGGAAGGAACTCTAACGATGAATTCCGACAAGCGCCCGCGCGAGTTTTACGTTCTCGCCGCCTTCTTCGCCCTGTTCGTACTGTTTCTCTATGGCCCGCTCTCGGCCATCCTGATCCTCTCCTTCCAGGGGCCGAACGGGGGTCTGACCTTCCCGCTCAATGGTGTCTCGCTTCACTGGTTCGGCAATCTCTTCGAGCAGCAGGCGGTGGGTGATTTCGGCGGCTCGTTCCGGCGTTCCTTCGCGCTCGGCTTCATGGTCATGGTGGTGACGGTGGTCGTTTCGCTGCTGGCGGGCCTCGCCTTCCGGCGCAAGTTTGTCGGCTCGACCGCGCTCTTCTATCTCTCGGTCGCCAGCCTCGTTGTGCCCTCGATCATCATTTCGCTCGGCATCGGCGTCTTGTTCAGCCAGCTCGGGCTGCAGCCGGCCTGGTATTCCTCGGGTTTCGGTGCGCATCTGACCTGGACGCTGCCCTTCGGCGTGCTGATCATGTTTGCGATCTTCAATCGCTTCTCACCGGCCTACGAGGAAGCCGCACGCGACCTTGGCGCTTCGTCGTGGCAGACCTTCCGCCATGTCGTGTTGCCGATGATCGCACCGCCTTTGATCGGGGTCGGGCTCTTTGGCTTCACGCTCTCCTATGACGAGTTTGCGCGTACGCTGATGACGTCGGGTACCTACAACACGCTGCCGCTGGAGATCTACGGCATGACGACCAATGTCACGACGCCGGTGCTCTACGCGCTCGGCACTGTGACCACGCTCTTCTCCTTCCTGGTGATTGCCGGAACGCTCGGCATCATCATGGCCATGAACCGCCGTCGGGGGCGGGCGTAATCGTATGAAAATTGCCGTCATCAATCCAAATACGACTGCCAGCATGACTGCGACCATTGCGGATGCGGCGCGGCGGGTCGCCCATACCGGAACCGAAATCCTGGCGATCACCTCCTCCATGGGGCCTGTTTCGATCGAGGGCTATTATGACGAGGTCTTTGCAGTGCCCGGCCTGCTGGTGGAAATTGCCAAGGCCGAACGCGAAGGGGCAGATGCGATCGTCATTGCCTGTTTTGACGATACCGGTCTCGATGCAGCCCGTGCGCTGGCGGGCATCCCCGTCATCGGCATCTGCGAGGCGGCGCTATCGGCGACCTCGTTCATTGCCCAACGGTTTTCGGTCGTGACAACCATGGAACGCTCCCGGCTGCCGGTCGAACATCTTGTGCATCGCTATGGCATGGGCAGCCGCTGCAAGGTACGGGCGGCGGATGTGCCGGTGCTTTCGCTCGAAGATCCCAATTCCAACGCCCGCGACCGACTGCGCAGCGAGATATCGGCAGCACTGAAGGACGACAGGGCCGAGGCGATCGTGCTCGGCTGTGCCGGCATGGCGGATTTGACGGCAGCACTCCGGCAGGAGTTCGGCGTACCCGTGATCGACGGTGTGGCTGCTGCCGTGAAACAGGCGGAGAGCCTGATTGCGCAGGGCCTGTCGACCGCCAAGCGCGGCGCCTATGCGACACCCGTCTCCAAGACCTATCACGGTGACCTCGCCCGTTTCTCTCCCGCTGCCATGGGCGTGTGAGCGTGGCGGAGGATGTGCAGATCAGAGTTCTGACGGCTGGCGAGGTCGAGGACCTCATCGGCTGGGCGGCGCTTGAAGGCTGGAACCCTGGGCATGGCGATGCCGCAGCCTTCGGTTCCGCCGACCCCGAGGGCTTCATCGGTTGTTTTGTTGAAGGGCGCCTCGCAGCCGGGATCTCGGCCGTGCGCTATGGGGACGGCTTCGGCTTCATCGGGCTTTATATCTGCCATCCGGACTTTCGGGGAAGGGGCCTGGGACGGCGGGTCTGGGAAGCCGGAATGGCGCATCTCGGTGATCGTGTCATCGGCCTCGACGGGGTTGTCGAGCAGCAGGCGAATTATGGCCGCATGGGTTTCGCGCCCGTCTATGACACCGTGCGCTGGAGCATCGATCGCATGCCGGCTCTACCTGCGAGCTTCACCCGCTGTGAGGCGATCACCGAGGGTGCTCTCGCCGAGATCCTTGCGCTCGATCTGGCGTTCTTTCCCGCGCCGAGAGAAGACTTCCTGGCCGACTGGCTGAAACCGCCGCGCCAGGCCTTCCTCTGCCGTCGGCAGGGTGTGGTGGCCGGCTATGCCGTGATGCGACCTTGCCTTGGTGGCTACAAGATTGGGCCGCTGTTCGCCATGGATGGTCGAACGGCCGAGGATCTGCTGAAGATCTGTCTTGCAAACCTCAAGGGCGAGGAAGTGCATCTGGATGTGCCGGAATACCAGGAAGGCTTTCGCTACCTGCTCGGCCGTCTCGGCTTCAAACGGGGGTTCCAGACCTCGCGCATGTATCGAGGCGAACCGCCTCAAACGCAGAAGACAGGCGTCTATGCGATCACCACACTGGAGCTCGGCTGAGGTTTGTCAGTCCGCCATGCCTGACGGTGCGGCAAGCGGCAGCATGTCCTTGTAGATGCCGGGCGAAGAGCCGGGGATGGCGATGGCACCGACGCTTTTCTCATAAAAGCCCATGGGGCCAGCACCGCCGATAATGGCATAGCCATAGCCTTGGTCGCGCATGTCGATGAGCGTGCGGACCAGCAGCGCATGGCCGATGCCACGGCCGCGGGCCTTCTCATCCACGCCGGTCGGGCCGAAGAAACCCTTCATCGTCGCCTCGTGACAGGCAAAGCCAAGCAGCGTCTCGCCTTCATGGGCAATCCAGCAGGTGACTGGCTGGCGCATGATTGCCGCCGTCGCTTCGGCTGCCCAGCCGGCGCCGAAACGGGGCTCGATCCAGGCGCAGATCCCTTGCAATTCTGGCACAAGCGCGCGCCGGATCGTGACGCCTTCGGCCTGCATGCGCCGATCAAGGTCGGGATTTGGCTGCAGATCGTAGAGCTTTACCAGCATGTCCGCAGCCATCTCAGCCTCCTTGATGCTCTCTAGCGAAGTCGAGGCCGAGGATCGCGGCACCGATCAGGCCCGGCTCGACGCCGCAGGCTGCGGGCACAACAATCGGGGCCTTGAACTTGCGCAGGATGCGGGCGCGCAGAGCCGTGTCGATCCGAGAGAGAAGCGCCCGCACGTTCGAAAGGCCGCCGCCGACTGGTAACATCGTCGTACCGGTGACGTTGACCACCACCGAAAGTGCATCGGTCAGGATGTCGACATAGACGTCGATGGTGCGTTCGGCCTTGGCATCGCCGTTCTGCCAATCAGCGATGATTTCCTCGCTGGTCAGTTGTTCGGCGTGGATATGCTTGTGCAGCTTTTCGAGGCCTCGCGCGCTGCAGATCGCGTCGATGCAGCCGACCTGGCCGCAGCCACACTGGAAGCGTGGCACGTGCATCGGAGGCGTGCCGGCTTCGGTTGGCTGGATGGGCCCATGGCCCCATTCGCCGGCAAAGCCGCTCTCGTTGATCAGCTTGCCGTCGATGACGAGGCCGCCGCCAACGCCTGTGCCGAGGATCACGCCGAAGACGACCCGGTGGCCGCGGGCAGCCCCGATGCCGGCTTCGGCCAGCACGAAGCAGTCGGCATCATTGGCGACGATGACGGGGAGGCCGAGGGCAGCTTCAAGATCGGCCTGCACTGGACGGCCGTGGATGCAGGGGATGTTGGCGACAACGGCGTTCGCCGTATCGGGATCGATGACGCCGGCGATCGAGATCGCGATGCAGGCCGCTCGCTCACCGACGACGGCTTCGGCTTCCGCAATGACGGAGGCGAGTGTTGCGACGAAGGCGTCGAAATCGTGGATCGGGGTGGGTTGGCGCGGAAATGGGCGGATGTCTTCCGGGCTCTTTGCTAGGGCGCCCTTGATGGCCGTGCCGCCGATGTCGAAGCAGACGATCATGCGAAGGCCCTGCTCGGCGTGGTGTCGGCACCATGGACGCAGGCGCCTGAAATCCAGGTCGAGTGGATATCGAGGTCAGGGCCAAGCACAATGAAGTCTGCATCCTGGCCTGCGGCCAAGCTTCCCTTGGTCGCTGCGCCAATGGCCTCGGCGGGATAGAGCGATGCCATGCGCAGCGCCTCCTCCAGAGGCTGGCCGAGGTTCTCGTACACGTAACGAACGCAGGAGAGCATGTCGATGTCGGCGCCGGCCAGCGTTCCATCGGCAAGCGTCAGGCGGCCATCGCGGCGGTAGACGGTCCGGCCGTTCAGGTCGAAGCTTGTCTCATCAGAGCCAATGGTCGACATGGCATCGGTCACGAGGAAGATGTGAGCAGGGCCGGTCTTGGCGGCGAGCGCGATCTTCATGGTCACCGGATCGACATGGAAGCCGTCGGCGATCAGGCCGCAATGAAGGACCGGCGAGGTGAGGGCGGCGCCCACGAGGCCGGGCTCCCGATTGCCGAGCGGGCTCATGGCGTTGAAGAGATGGGTGACGAGTGTGGCGCCTGCTTCGACATAGGCCTCGACGCTGGCGCAGCTCGTATCGGTGTGGCCGAGGCTGACCCGGTAACCGGCCTCAACCAGGCGCTTGACCTGATCCGGAGTGACACTTTCCGGGGCCACGGTGATCATCGGGATGCCGAAACGCGATGCCTGTTCGACGAGATAGTCGAGATCGGCTTGCGCCATCGTGCGGATCAGGGCCGGATCATGGGTGCCCTTGCGGGCGATCGAGAGATGCGGGCCTTCGAGATGCAGGCCGAGATAGCCTGGCTCGCCATTCTTAGCTGCGACTTCGCCGGCAGCGATCGCCTCGCGCTTGATCTCGGGCGCATCGGTGATCAGCGTGACCATCAGAGCTGTCGTGCCGTAGCGGGCATGGGCCTCGCAGATCGTGCGAATGCCCGAGAGCGTGGGATCGTTGTTGAACAGCACGCCGCCGCCGCCATTCACCTGCAGGTCGATGAAGCCGGGGGCAATCAGCGCATCGCCCATATCCTGCCTGGTAATGCCGGCGGGCAAGTCGGCTCTGGCGAGAACAGCCTTCACCCGGCCGTTGTCGACCAGGAGGGCTGCATCTTCGTGCAACGTGTGCCCATCGAAGATGCGGCTTGCTGTGATGGCGAAGGCTTGGCTCATTGGGTCTCGGTAACTTTCTTCAGTGCGACCGGCTTGTCGGGGTTGAAGCCGCGGGCACGGGAGAGGGATTCGATAAAGCCATAATAGGGAACGATCAGGGCCAGCGCATCCGTGATCGGATGTCCTGTTGCGATGAATGGCAGCTTGTGGCCGGCCGTCGCCTGATCCGAGGTGATGAAGCACGTGGCGTTGCTGGCCGCGAGCTTCGAGACGGTGCCGGCAATCGAGGCTTCGGCCTTGTCGCGGGCCGCAAAGGCGACGACGGGGAAGTCACGACCGACGATCGAGACTGGCCCATGCAGGACTTCTGCGGAGGAATAGGCTTCCGCATGCAGTTCGCAGGTCTCCTTGCACTTGAGTGCCGCTTCTGCGGCGATGGCAAGTGCTGGGCCGCGACCGAGCATGTAGAGGGAGTCTGCCGATTTCAGCGGTTCGAGCAGTGCGCTCCAGTCGAGCAAGAGCGCTTTTTCGAAATGCTCAGGCAGCGTGTCCACAGCGCGAGTGAGTGCATCATCACGGCTCCAGCTCGCAAGGATCGCAAGCCCGGCCACGATCGAATTGACGAAGGACTTGGTGGCGGCGACCGCGATTTCGGGGCCAGCCTTGATGTCGATGGCGAAGGTCGCAGCGTCAGCGAGTGGCGAGGGCAGGGTGTTGACGAGGCTCACCGTCGTCGCGCCGCCATCGCGGGCGCCTTTGGCCATGGCAACGATATCGGGGCTTGCGCCAGATTGCGAAACGGCAAAGGCCGCAGCCTTGCCGAGCTTCATCGGCGTCTCGTAGATCGAGGCGAGCGAGGGGCCCAGCGAGGCGACCGGCAGGCCCATCTGCAGCTCGATCGCATATTTCAGGAAATGTGCCGCATGATCGGACGAACCGCGGGCGATCGTGACAACGACGCCGGGGTCCTTGTCGCGCAGCGCGTTCGCCGCCTCCGATATCACGGTCCTGGAGCTGTCCAGCAATCGGGCAGCGGCTGCGGGGATCTCGTCGATCTCCTCACGCATCTTGGTGGTCATGGTACGCGCTTTCAGTCTTGAGGCTTCATGGGCGAGCCGATGCCGAGTTCGGCAACAAGGTCATAGGCGTCGCTGCGATAAAGCGCGCGCGACATTTCCATCACGCGGCCGGTTTCGAGATAGGCAATTCGCTGTACCGAGAGCGCCGCCGAGCCGGGCGGAACGCCAAGCAGCTTGGTTTCCTCATCCGTCAGCAGAACAGCCGAGATGCGCTGGTTGGCCCGCACAGGACGGATGCCGGCGTCGAGCAGGCAGAGGTAGAGAGAGTCCTCAATTTTATCCGGATCCGGCAGCAGGTCGTCCGGCAGGCTGGTGCGTTCCAGCGCGATCGGCATGTCGTTGGCGGTTCTGAGACGATCGATGCGGGCGACGCGTGCGCCGCTGACGAGGCCCAGCATCATGGTTTCTTCGGCCGTCGGGTAAAACAGGCCGCGTCCCAGCCAGCGGGAGCCGGCGACCATGCCGCGCCGGCGCATGTCCTCGGTGAAGGAGGTCAGCTGGCTCAGAGGTTGCTGCATGCGCGGCACGGGCTTCACGACAAAGGTACCCGACCCACGACGGCGGACGAGCAGGCCTTCTTCCACCAATTCGTCAATCGCCTTGCGCACGGTCACGCGGCTGATGTCTGCTGCTTCCGCGATATCGCGCTCGGCCGGCAGGGCGTCGCCGTGCTTCAGGCGACCCGAGGCGACGGCGTCCTCGATCATTTTTCGCAGCTTCACGTAAAGCGGACCGCCGCGGACGGACTGAAGTTGTTCCAGGGGTAGGGGCGTGCTCATGCGGTTCCTCTGCCCCAGGTGCGCACAGACCGCAAGCGGAGGGCAATTGCGCATTCCGTCTTCGGTGTCTGCATGCTTCCATCCCCTCGGTGGTCTTTCTCAAAACAATACCAACCAGAAACCTATTTCGCAAATGGTTTTGAAAAGGATGTGCGCATGAATGTTGATATGAAGAAATTTCGCCGGAAAAACAGCAATTTGGATGTTTTAAAGCTGATTTTGACATAACCCGCTTTACGATTGGACTAGTTTTGGTATCTTAAATTAACGATTGGAGAGGAGCTCAATCCAAGGCCTCTGCACCTTCTTCCGTAATGGGACGAGTTGCGACTGTAGGCCCCGGCATTTCGGCTCTTCATCCAATATCGTAGGCAGTCATGAAAACGATTTTCATCAATGGTGGGATTTTTGCTTCCCGTGTTGACGATCTTGGAAAATTGACGCAGTCTGCGAAAAATAATTACGAAAGCAGGGGAATGCATCATGAAGGTCGCGATTATCGGACTCGGATTCCGTCTTGGATATCTGGGTCGGGTGTTCAAGGAGATTGATCCGAGCTTCGAGGTCGTCGGCTATGTCGATCCGGCGCCTGCCGGCATGGCCACGCTGGACGAGCATGGTATCTCTGCCGGCAAGGTCTATGAGACTCCTGAAGCCCTGATCGCCGGTGAGACTTTCGATCTTCTGATGATCGGTTCGCCGAACCACCTGCATCTCGACCATATCCGGCTCGGCCTTGAGGCTGGCCTTACCGTCTTCACCGAAAAGCCGATTGTCACCAGCATCGAGGAAAGCTATGCGCTCGCCTCGCTGCTGAATACCTATGGCCACGACCGCCTGCTGGTCGGCCTGGTGCTGCGTTACTCCCCGCTGTATCGCGATCTGCGCAAGGCGCAGGAAGAGGGGCGGCTTGGCAATGTCGTCTCGATCGAGGCCTCCGAGCACATCCAGCCCTATCACGGCGCCTTCTTCATGCGCGACTGGCGCCGTTACGGGCGTTATGCCGGTGGCTTCATGCTGGAAAAGTGCTGCCACGACCTCGACCTGTACAACGGTGTGGTCGGTGCCCGGCCGCGCTTCGTCGCGAGCTTTGGCGGCCGCAAGAGCTTCGTGCCGGAGAATGCGCCGGAGGCAGAAGGCATCAACGACCTCAACGTCTATCACCGCAAGCCGAGCGGCTGGCAGGGCTCCGATAAGGTGTTCGACAGCGACGGTGACATCATCGATTTCCAGACCGCCATCGTCGAATACGAGAACGGCGTGTCGATGACCTTCCATACCAATCTCAATGTGCCGGACGAGTTCCGCCGCTTCTGCGTCATTGGATCGAAGGGCATGGCGGAAGGTGATTTCGTGCGCGGCTTCATGGATGTGCATGACGCCCGCACCAATGAGAAGGTGATCGCCAACACCTACAAGGCGCCGTCCTCGCTGTCGCAGCACTACGGCGCCGACGAGCAGATGGCCGAAGACGTGATTGCCTTTGTGCAGACGGGTGCGAAGCAGCCGGTGTCCGCCATCGATGCGCTCGAAGCCGGCATTCTGGCGCTTGCCATGGATGAGGCACGGCTTGCCCGCAAGGTCGTCGATCTGAAACCGGTCTGGGAGAAGTTCGATGGCTGCCTGCACGGCACGTCGGACGCTTCCGCCCGTGTTCGGTCGGCGTAAAGGAGCGGTCGGATGCAAGCACGCCGAAGCGCTATCATCTTTGCCTGGCTGCTGATTGCGCCGGCCCTTCTCTATATCGCCGTCATCGTCGCCTATCCGCTGGTGCAGACCTTCATTCTCTCGTTCACCGACGCGTCGCTCAAGAAGACGACGAACTGGGTGGGCTGGGTGAACTACGAGAAGATCTTCAACGATACCTTCGCGACCGTCATCATCAGGACCTTCATCTGGACCTTCTTCTCGGTGTCGATCAAGATGATCATCGGCACCTTTGGTGCAGCGATGCTGAATGCTGCCGTGCCTGGTCGAACGCTGTTCCGCGTGCTCACCATGCCGCCGTGGATCGTGCCCATGGCAATCGGCATCTTCATGTGGGGCTGGATGTATAACGGCCAGTTCGGGATGATTTCCGGCGTGCTGCAGCGCATGGGCGTGGTCGATGGCCCCGTCGCCTTCCTCGCCTATGGTTCGACCGCCTTCTGGGCGACGATCTTCACCGATGTGTGGATCGGCGTGCCGATGGTGACGCTCTACATGCTGGCTGCCATGCAGGCGATCCCGCAGGATCTCTACGAAGCCGCCTGGACGGATGGCGCGGGCCGCTTCTATCGCTTCCGCCGCATCACCCTGCCGCTGATCCTGCCGGCGATGATCACCATGTCGATGCTGTCTCTGATCGCGACCTTCAACTCCTTCGACATCATCTGGATCCTGACGCGCGGTGGTCCGAGCGGCGAGACCACCACGATGATCATCGACACCTATCACACCGCGATCGGCTCGAAGAAATATGGTGAAGGTGCTGCCCGTGCAGTCCTGATCTGCATCTTCCTCTCGATCTTCTGCGTCGCCTATTTCCGCGTGACCAGCCGTCTCTCGCAGGAGCATGCCCGATGAGCTACGACAAGACAGCCCTGATCAACCGCTATCGCTGGTATGAACTGGTCGGGATCTATGCGGGTATCGCGCTCTTTCTGACATTCGTGCTCGCACCGTTCGTCGAAGGCTTCCTGGTGTCGCTCAAGCCGCTCAGCCAGCTCTTCTCCTCGCCTTATCGCTTCTTCCCGGAGAACGGCTCCTTCGACGCCTACATCACCATGTGGGACAGCGTGCCGGGCTTTGCCCGCTACATCTTCAATTCCTTCTTCATCTCGACGATTGCGACTGTCGTCGTGCTGATCCTGGTGGTGCCGGCATCCTACGCCTTTGCCCGCTTCGAGTTCCGCGGTCGTGGCCAACTGCTGGCAGCTTTCCTTGCGGTCAACATGTTCTCGGGCGCCGTGCTGCTCATCCCGCTCTTCCGGCTGATGCGGTCGATGGGCGTGCTGAACACCTACTTTGCGATGATCGTGCCGGGTGTTGCCTTCCTCATCCCGTCGGCCATCTGGCTCTTGCGCACCTACATGATGCGCATTCCGCGGGAGCTGGAAGAGGCGGCCTATGTCGATGGCGCCGGCTACTTCTACACCTTCCGGCGGGTCATCCTGCCGCTCGCCACGCCCGGCATCGCCGTCGTCGCCATCACCACCTTCATCGGCGCCTATGCCCAGCAGTTCATTTTCGCCCTCACTTTCAATTCCAAGACCGAATACATGCCGCTGCCGATCGGGCTGTTTGCCTATTTCGGTCGCCAGGAGGTCATCTGGAACGAGCTGATGGCGGCGAGCTTCGTCGGGATCACACCCGCCATGATCGTGATCTTCTTCCTGCAGCGCTACCTCGTCAGCGGACTGACCGCCGGCGCGGTGAAGTAAGGGCTGCCAATCAAAATTCGGGCCAACCGGACGCTTTCAACTTGTCAACAAAGGGGAACTACCGATGACAAGAAAACTGACCATGCTCGCAGGCTCGTTCGCCCTGCTCGCAAGCTCGGCGCTCACCACGCTGGCGGCCGACCAGGAGATCAGCTGGATCTATTGCGGCGACAAGATCGACCCGATCCACGAGAAGTACATCGCCGAATGGGAAGGCAAGAACGCCGGCTGGAAGGTCAAGCCTGAAGTCGTCGGCTGGGAGCAGTGCCAGGACAAGGCAACGACGCTCGCCGTCGCCGGTACGCCGGTTGCCATGGCCTATGTCGGCTCGCGCACGCTGAAGGAATTCGCCCAGAACGATCTCATCGTTGCGGTTCCGATGACGGACGAGGAAAAGGCATCCTACTATCCGAACATCGTCGACACCGTGACCTTCGAGGACACGCAGTGGGGCGTTCCGGTCGCATTCTCGACCAAGGCGCTCTACTGGAACAAGGACCTGTTCAAGGCCGCCGGCCTCGACCCGGAAACCCCGCCGAAGACTTGGGCTGAAGAAGTCGCCTTCGCCAAGCAGATCAAGGAAAAGACCGGTACTGCCGGTTACGGCCTGCCGGCCAAGACCTTCGACAACACCATGCACCAGTTCATGCACTGGGTTTACACCAACAACGGCAAGGTCATCGACGGCGACAAGATCGTCATCGACAGCCCGGAAGTTCTGGCTGCCCTGCAGGCTTACAAGGACATCACGCCTTACTCCGTCGAAGGTGCGACTGCTTACGAGCAGAACGAAATCCGCGCCATCTTCCTCGACGGCAAGGTCGGCATGATCCAAGCCGGTTCTGGCGCCGCCTATCGCCTGAAGGACACCAAGGTCAACTGGGGCGTTGCTCCGCTGCCGCTCGGCCCGTCCGCCAAGGGTGAAGGCACGCTGCTGATCACCGATAGCCTTGCCATCTTCAAGGGCTCGGGCGTTGAGGAAAAGGCGACTGAATTCGCCAAGTACATCACCTCGACCGACATCCAGCACGAATACGAACTGCAGGGAGGCGCTGGCCTTACCCCGCTTCGTCCGGGCGCCGTGGTCGACCAGTTCGTCGCCAACGAGCCCTTCTGGAAGCCGTTCATCGACGGTATCGCCTATGGTGGTCCGGAGCCTCTCTTCACTGACTACAAGGGCTTCCAGAACGTCATGATCGAGATGGTCCAGTCTGTCGTCACCGGCAAGGCCGAGCCGGCCGATGCCCTGAAGAAGGCTGCCGGCGAACTCGAGCAGTACAAGTAATCTCGGGCAACCGAGGCTCCGCGGGCCGGTTTTCGGCCCGCGGAATTCATCAAGCGGGTTTGGCTGGTCGCTACAGGACCGGCAATGGAGACTGAGGGTCGTGGGTCAGCTATTTCTGAAAAAGGTGCGCAAGTCGTACGGACATTTCGAGGTCATCAAGGGTGTCGATCTCGAGGTGAAGGACGGCGAGTTCGTCGTTTTCGTCGGTCCCTCGGGCTGCGGCAAGTCCACGCTGCTGCGCATGATCGCAGGCCTCGATGACACGACCGACGGCGACATCGTCATCGATGGCGAGCGGGTCAACGACAAGCCGCCGGTCGAACGCGGCATCGCCATGGTCTTCCAGTCCTACGCGCTCTATCCGCATATGTCGGTCTTCGAGAACATCGCCTTCCCACTGCGCGTCGAGAAGCTCTCAGAGGAGCAGATCCGCGAAAAGGTGGGAGGTGTTGCCAAGATCCTGCAGCTCGATCAGCGCTTGCAGCAGCGCCCGGGCCAGCTTTCCGGCGGCCAGCGCCAGCGCGTTGCCATCGGCCGCGCGATCGTGCGTGAACCGAAGATCTTCCTGTTCGACGAGCCGTTGTCGAATCTTGACGCTGCCCTTCGCGCTGACATGCGCATCGAGCTTACCAAGCTGCATCGCGACCTCGAAGCGACGATGATCTACGTCACCCATGACCAGATCGAGGCCATGACAATGGCCGACCGTATCGTGGTGCTGAATGCCGGCCATATCGCCCAGGTGGGTGCACCGCTCGAGCTCTATCACAAGCCGCAGAACACCTTCGTTGCCGGCTTCATCGGCAATCCGAAGATGAACTTCGTGCCGGTCACCTGTGTCGGCGTCGATGCGATCGGCGTGACGATTTCCTACGAGGGGCAGACGGCGTTGATCCCGGTCGATGCGCGTTCCGATCTCGTTGGTCAAAAGCTGACGCTCGGCATCCGGCCTGAGCACACGCGTCTCAGCGAAGGCGATATCAACATCATGGTGACGCCTGCCGTCATCGAGCGGCTGGGCATCAACACGATTGCCTATGCTTCGCTGCCAAACGGCGAGCCCTATTGCGCGCTGCTGCCGGGCTCGGCGCCTATCCGTGTCGAACAGCCGATGGTAACCGGCATTATGGCGGCAGACTGCCATCTCTTCGACGCCAACGGCGAGGCGCTGGAACGGCGCATCGACTGGCGCACTCTCGACTTGCCCGCCTCCGTCACGGCCGCCGAATAAAGCTCCTCCCGGCCATGCCAAAGGCCCCTGGTCCGCCCTCGGGCGGACCTTTTTTCGTTTTGGCTTCATTCGTAGTCAGCAGCCTGTGACAGGATCCGACGCTGGCAATTTGCGCGACATGAGTGTATTGAGACACTTGTATTGCAACTGAATTTGTGTGTCTCCTCTGCGGTTATGAGAGACTTGTATATCCTTACATTCAGATCGATTGGGGCCAGGATTGAAAACGCCCACGAGGGATGAGTTGGCCTGGCAAGGATATAGCTTGCTGATTGTTTGCCTGTTTGTCCTCTCGATTTTCCTTTTGAGCGGCCCCTATAAGGTGGGTACGGATTATTCCGCAGTGCAACTGCGACAAGCGCTCGACTATGTGCAGGCGCTCGGATCGGATACTCAGATTTTCCTGTACCCAAATGGGCAGCCAACCACCAAAATTCACGCGGACGCGACCTTTGCACGCGATGTCTCTGAGAGCCTTATGCGTGAAAGACCTGGTCGTTATCGGCGGGCATGGGGAAATGAGGATATCGCGATCGTCGCCGTCGAGAACTTTTTCACGGCCGATCGGGGAGCACGTCTAAGGCAGCTTCGAGACCTTCCGCTGCCTGATTTCCTCAAGGAGGGAATGCTTGCATTGCCTCAGTCAGACATTGGCTGTCATGCCGCGAATTTCCAACAGTTCGGTTGGGCCGTTGGTGGCTACGTGCTCGTTGATCTCAGTTATCACCGGGAGCATTCCGAACCTGTAATTGACTGTGTCTTGGCTGGTTTCGATGCTGTCGATGGAATGCCGCTTAAGGGCAATTCATTTGATCAGGCGCTTCTGCCTGATGCCGATGTCCGGCTCGTCATAGTGGATTATTGTGCGCCTCTGCGCCCACAAGGGCGTGTCGGATGCGCAAGAGGGCGTGCGTTCGAGGCATGGCATCAGTTCTCTGCCGTCGATCAAATGCGTCACGCATGAACTCTCGGCGGCACTCAGCCAAATTCCGGAGCCTTCGGCCAAGTAGCACTTGGATGTGCCGGATTGGAATTGGCAGGTCCTTACCAGACGAGCCCTCGGGCTGCGACCTCTTCCACACGGGTGACGATGCCGTCGCGGTGGAAGGTCATGATATCGAAGAGGTTTGATACCACGCAGGTGTGGTTGGGGATGATCCTGACCTTTTCGCCGATCTCCGGTCGCCGTCCCTCAACCTTCGACAGGTCGACCGTGCCGTGCTCCTCGGATAGACCAGTGATGACCGCGTCCGGATACTCAACGATCATGCCGTAGTCGGAGAAACCGAGAAGGTCCGAGGTCAGCGCCTTGGAGCCTGCGTCGAGGATGGCACGGTCCTCTGTCGGGCGGGAGACGACGGTTGCCAGGATGTGCATGGCGCAGTCGTCGAGGCTGCAATGGCCCGATCTTACCATGGCGCGATCGTTATAGACATAGGTGCCGGCCCGGTGCTCGGTGGCCGATGTCACCTTGTGGGCGGAGAAGAGGCTGGGTGTGCCGCCGTTGGAGACGATGGGGCAGGGGAGGCCGCGGGCGGCGAGGCCGGCGAGCGTGGCGGCGAAGAAGGCTTCGACGGCTTCTTCGGTGTCGGCCTTGGGATAGGTCAGGATACCTCCGAAGGTAAGGCCAGGGGCTGCAGCGATCGTCTCGGCAAGTGCTACGGCCGCTTCAGGACTCTGCACGCCACAGCGTCCGCCGCCCGTGTCGCATTCAACGAGAACCGTTAGCGGGCGCGTCTGGGAGAAAGCGCAGGAGAGGCCGCGCGCGGTCGTCTCGCTGTCTGCGACGACCTTCAGGCCGGAAATGCGGGTATTCAGATCGATCAGGCGCTTGTGTTTCTCGCTACCCAGAATGTTGAAGGTGATGAGCAGGTCCTCGAAGCCTGCATCGGCGAAGATCTCGGCTTCGGTGATCTTCTGGCAGTTGATGCCCTTCGCGCCCGCCTTTACCTGTTCGCCAGCGATGGCCGGGATCTTGTGGGTCTTGATGTGCGGACGGAAGGCGAGGCCATGGCTGTCCATGTAGGTCTGGACGCGGGCGATGTTGGCGGCGAGCTTACGCTCGTCGATCAGCGGAAGCGGGGTCGAGAGTTCTGATATCGGCTGACCAGGCTTGGGGCGAGGGAGTTCCATCATGCGGCCTCGCTGCCTTCGGGCGTCTCGTGCGGGTTGGCCATGATCGGCCAGATATCGCGGCGCACATGGCGATAGGCGGTCTTGGCCGGGTCGTTAGGGTAGGGCGTGCCGGCGGCGCAGTAGAGGATCTCCGAGGCGATCTGCGAGAAGGCGGCATAGAAGTGGTTGGTCGACTTGATGACCAGCAGGTGCTTCGTCGTCGGGTCGATGCCAAGCGCGGTAAACAGCGAGGGATCGTAGCTCTGGACGCGGACCGAGCTCAGGATGATGTCGATACCCTCAAGCCGGATATGGGCGGCATCGCCGAAGGGGGCGATGCTGTCGCCGAAGCGCATCTCAGCATTGGGCACGACCTTGACCACCTTGACCAGACCATCGACCGGATGGCCGGTGCCGGGGGCGGACTTGGCGCCGAAGCGCAGCGGGATTTCAGCACCTTCGCCAGCGGCCATGCAGATCTGCACAGCAATCGGGTCCCAGATCATGCCGACTGCGGCATTGGTCACGCCACGCGCCAGCATTTCCGCAAGGATCACGGTCGCGTCGCCCGCCGTTCCGCCGCCCGGATTGTCCCACATGTCGGCGATGACGACGGGGCCTTCGGGGTAGGCGAGCGCCTTGTCGAGAGCGGTCTTCTCGTCGATCTGCGGCATCATGAAGGTGCCGCGCTTGGCAAAGAGCTCTAGGCCGAGTTCGCGGGCGAGCATCGCGCCCTTGTCGGCATTGCCGTTGGTCACCGCGATCGTCTTGGTGCCCATCTCAGGCACATCGCCGGCCATGAAGCCATGGATGACCGAGAGCGACAGAACTTCCGGATCGACCTGTTCAATGGCCATAAGCCTGTCAACAAAGCTGCGCATCGGCTCGCGCGACGTCGGGAAAATATCGATCATCCGGCAGTCGAAGACCGACATGACCGGCTTGACCCGACCTTCCAGCGTGTCGACAGCGATCCGCCAGAGATCTTCGGCGCGATCGACGAAATCGGTGTGCGGGAATTCCTTGAAGACGACGAAGAAATCGGCGGCGGCCACGCGCTTTGCCGTCAGGTGGCTATGCGGATCGAGCTCTGCGCAGAGAAGGATATCAGGGCCGATGATCTCGCGGATGCGGGTCAAAAGATCGCCTTCCGGGTCGAGATAGCCGTCGGCGACCATAGCGCCATGCAGGCCGAGCACGACGGCATCGACGGGCATGGCTGCACGCAGCTGGTCGAGGATCTCGTCGCGCAGGCTCTCAAAGGTCTGACGGTTGACGAGACCCGCCGGGTCCGCCCAGGTCGCGGTGCCTTCGATCAGCGTCCAGCCCTTGTCAGAGCAGACCTTGCGGCCGACCGTGATCGGCGCGGTGCAGAGCGTCGGGGTCGCGGGATGTTGCCCCGGAGGTGCATAAAGCGAATCCTCGAAGGCGCGCCGGTCGATGCAGATCGGGGAGAAGGTGTTCGTTTCCGTTGCAAGCGCGGCGGTGAAGATGCGCAAAGGCTGACCTCCGGGTTTGATGGTTGCGGGCGGTTCAGCGCTTGCCCATCGGATTGGGCAGATAACCGGTAAAGCCGGAGATTTTCCAGCGGCCTTCATGCAGGCGGCAATAATAGAGCGTCTGCCAGCGCATGACGTCGAGTGTGCCGTCGGCTTTCTTGATGCCGCCGTCGAACTTCTTGCGCACCAGTGCCGTCTCGCCTGAGATCTCGATCTCTTCCAGCGTCGTCGTCGTGAAGATCGCGGTGCGCGGATCCTCGCCATAGGTCTGCGCGGCGAAGTCCTTGGCCTGCGTCAGCCACTCGTCGCGATAGGCGGGTAGATTGGGGAAGGCCAGCGTCCACTTGTCCGGATCTTCCTCGCGGTTGCCGCTGATGCCGATGAAGCCGTCCTCGACGAAGTCATGGGCGACCATGCTCCAGTCGGCGGCAAGGAAGGCATCGATGTCGCGGGGGACGAGCATCTCCCAGATCGCGTGGCGGGCTTCGTCCGTTGCCGGAAACGGATTGTGGAATGGGTCGCGCATTTCTTCCCCGCTTTTAAATTCTTTTCATGAATGTCGATTTTGTCTGGTCAAAATCCGTTTTTTGTGGTCGCTTGTCAACGATCGAAGAAAATAATTTGCATGAGAGGTGTCCATGACGATCAAGCGTTACGGGGCCGAGAAGGCGGGTGCCGGTGGCCAGCGGCTGCCGTTTGCCCGCGCTGTCGAGGCTGATGGCTGGCTCTATGTCTCCGGCCAAGTGGCGATGGAAGATGGCGAGATCATTCCGGGCGGCATTATCGAGCAGACCCACAAGACGATCGCCAATGTCATCGCCATTCTGGACGAGGCCGGCTACGGGCTGGAGCATGTCGTACGCTGTGGTGTGTGGCTCGATGACCCCCGCGACTTCTGGACCTTCAACAAGATCTACCAGCAGTATTTCGGCGAGCACCCGCCGGCGCGGGCCTGCGTCCAGGCCTCGATGATGGTCGATTGCAAGGTCGAGATCGACTGCGTAGCCTTCAAGCCTTCGAAATAACAGAGAGGGCAGGGCATTGGATATCTTCGCGCGCATTCAGGAAGAGGCAGGGCAGTTTTCGGCCTCCGAGCAACGCATCGCGGATATCCTGCTCAATTCCTTCGATTTCGCGGTCAATGCCTCGATCATCGAGCTTGCCGAGAAGGCAGAGGTCTCGCCGCCGACGGTGACGCGCTTCTGCCGTCGTCTTGGCTGCCAAAACTTCGCCGATTTCAAGGTGAGCCTCGCGCGCACGGCCTATGTCGGGGTGCGCTATCTCAACCCCGAGGCCCAGAGCACCGAGCCTGCCGATGTCGCGACCGATGTCATCACCAAGGCGCAGAATGCGATGTTCATGGTGCATCGGGCGCTCGATCCTGCTGTGCTGGACAAGGTTGCCGACCGGCTGGCGCGGGCAGAGATGGTCTATGCCTTCGGCTCCGGCGGCAATTCCTCGATGATCTCAGGCGAGATCCAGAACCGTCTCTTCCGTCTGGGGTCGCGGGTGACGGCTTCGGCCGATCACAACATGCAGCTGATGCTGACGGCGGCTGCGCGCTCCAATGACGTTTTGATCGGCTCGTCGTTTTCGGGGCGTAATGCCGAGCTGGTGAAATGCTTCAAGCTCGCCCGCGAGAACGGCATCACCACGATCGCGCTCACGCAGAGCAACAGCCTCGTGGCCGAGGCATCCGAACTCGTCATCGGCATCGATCTGCCGGAGGGTGAAAACATCTTCCGGCCGACCTCAACGCGTTTTGCCTATCTCGCCGTCGTCGACGTGATCGCGAGCCTGGTTGCCTATCGCAATCGCAAGCAGTCGCAGGTGACGCTGCGACATATCAAGCAACAGCTGGTCGAGCACCGCGATGGCGGGGACGATCGGCAACTTCTCGGAGACTGAGCCATGTCCGCATTGATGTCGGAGATCAGCCGTGACGCATAAGGTTGCCGTCGTAACCGGTGCTGCCGGCGATATCGGTCGGGCGATCGCTAAGCGTCTGGCGGACAGCCATGACGTCGTCGTGCTGCTCGACCTGGATTCTGCGGCATTGGACAAGGCAATCGTGGAACTCGGGAGCGATCCGCGCTTCGTGCCGCTCACCTGCGACGTCACGGATGAGACGTCCCTCGCCGAAACCGCCGCTCGCGTGGCCGGCCACGGGCTGGTTCATACGCTGGTCAACAATGCCGGTGCCGCACGGGCTGTCAGCCTCGGCGATACCGATGGCGACATCTGGCGCAAGGACAATGCGCTCAATCTCGAAGCGCCATTCCTCTGCTTCCGCGCGTTTGAGGAGGCGCTAAAGGCGTCCAAGGGCGCGCTCGTCAACATTTCCTCGGTCAATGGCATGGCCGTTTTCGGTCACCCGGCCTATAGCGCCGCCAAGGCCGGGCTTATTCACCTCACCAAGCTGATTGCCGTTGAATACGGCAAATACGGCATCCGCTCGAATGCGGTGGCCCCTGGCACCGTCCGCACCCAGGCCTGGGAGGCGCGTGCTGCCGCCAATCCGCAAGTCTTTGAAGAGGCCAAGCGCTGGTATGCCCTGCGCCGGATCGCGACGGCGGAAGACATCGCCAATGCCGTGTTCTTCCTGTCGAGCGATCAGGCGGCTGCGATCACCGGTGTGTGCCTGCCCGTCGATTGCGGGCTGACGGCTGGTCAGGCCGAGCTCGCGCGAACCTTCTCGCAATCCGACAATTATTGATACCGCAAAGCCCGGAGCATTCCCCATGGCAACCGAAGTTCAGTTCCGCCTCGAAAACGCGTGGCATCCGGTGGAGGGCGACGACTGCGGCGCCTTCGTCTTCACGCTGGTCAATCTCTCGGATGTGGCGCTTGCCGATTTCAAGCTCGCCTATTCGTCGCTGACCCGCGTGAAGGACCTGGAAGAGCCGATCCTCGAGAATGCCGTCTTCCTGAAGCGGAATGCCAATTTTCACCAGTTTGCGCCACCGGCCGGCTTCGTGCTGCAGCCGGGTGCCTCCTGGACCTTCCAGGTCGGTGGTCTCTGGCGCCCGGCAAAACACAGGACGGATGGGGCGAAATCCGCCTACATCACGCTCTCCACCGGCCAGCACGCCGCCGTTGCGGTGGCCGACCTGATGCTGGGTGGTGGTCATAGTGCGCCGCCGCCGGCTTTGCTGCCTGAGGGCAAGGTGTCTCAGCCTTTCGCCATGTTGCCCTGGCCGGCCTCTGCCGAGCTCGTGGCGGGCGAAGGCTTCCCCGTCGCGCTTTATCCGGCGGAAGGCGCATCGCTGGTCGAGCTGCGCGCCGTCGAGAATGTGCTGCGCCTCTTCTGCCGTCTCTTCGCAGTCGGCCATGCTCCTCTGTCGCTGGCGCCGGTGCATCAGGGGCGGGTGGTCTCCTTCAAGTCTAACGAGGCGCTTGGTGCCTCTGCCTATCGGCTGGACTTTGTCGCTGACGGCATCACGCTCACCTATGGCGATGTCGCCGGCCTGCAATATGCGCTGACCCTGCTTGCCCAGATGCTGCATGGTGCGCGCGCACAGCCGGAGACGTTCCGTTTCCCCGCATCAGGCACGATCGCCGACAAGCCGCGCTACGACTGGCGCGGTTGCCATCTGGATGTCTCCCGCCAGTTCTTCCCCGTTGCCGACGTCAAGCGGCTCATCGACATCCTCGCCTGGTTCCGGATGAACACCTTCCACTGGCATCTGTCCGATGACGAGGCCTGGCGGCTGGAAATCAAGGCCTTCCCGCAGCTCACCACCCTTGGCGTGTTGCGCGGCCCGGACGAGCCGCTCCTGCCGCAGCTTGGCAATGGGGCCGAGCCGGTCGGTGGTTTCTATGCGCAGGATGAGGTCCGCGATATCGTCGCCCATGCTTCCGCGCTGCAGGTTGAGGTGGTGCCGGAGATCGACGTGCCGGGCCACAGCACGGCCATGCTGGTTGCCTTGCCGGAGCTCGTCGACGGGCAGGAGGCGCCCGACAGCTATCGCTCTGTCCAGGGCTATCCGAACAACGCGCTGAACCCGGCGATCGAATATACCTACGAGGTTCTGGGCAAGGTCTTCGACGAGATGGTCGAACTCTTCCCGTCGAAGCTCATCCATATCGGTGGCGATGAAGTGGCGGCGAATACCTGGATGGCATCGCCGCTCGCGCGGAAACTGATGGAGCAGGAAGGCATCGAAGGCACCTTCGGGCTGCAGAGCTATTTCATGAAGCGTATCCAGAAGATGCTGGCCGAGCGCGGCCGCAAGCTCGCCGGCTGGGACGAAGTCAGCCATGGCGGCGGCGTCGATCCGGAGGGGACGCTGCTGATGGCCTGGCAGAAGCCGGAAGTCGGGCTGGAACTTGCCAGACAGGGCTACGACGTCGTCATGACACCGGGCCAAGCCTATTATCTCGACATGGTGCAGGACGAGGCTTTCCAGGAGCCGGGTGCCAGCTGGGCCGGCACCGTGCCGCCGCATCATACCTATACTTACGAGGCGGTCGCCGAGTTTCCGGCCGAGCTCGCGCCCCGCATGCGCGGCGTGCAGGCCTGCATCTGGTGCGAACATTTCCTGACCCGCGACTACTTCAATCACCTCGTCTTCCCGCGTCTTCCGGCCATTGCAGAGGCTGCCTGGACGCCGAAGGACAATAAGGACTGGCTGCGCTTTGCCGCCATCGTCCGCCTGAGCCCCCGCTACTGAGGATCTGAGCCAATGACTTTCCGCATCGCCGTTGGCGGTATCCATACCGAGTGCTCGACCTCGTCTCCCGTTTTGATGCAGCCGGAGGATTTTCGCGTGCTGCGCGGGCCGGATCTACTGGCGCATGAGTATTTCGACTTCCTCGAAGCGGAGGGCGTTGAACACCTCCCGCTGCTGCATGCCCGCGCAGTTCCCGGCGGTCCCTTGGCGCGCGCCACCTATGAAGGTTTCAAGGCGGAGTTTCTCGACCGGCTGGAGGCCACACTGCCGATCGACGGGCTTTATCTTGCGATGCATGGCGCGATGAATGTCGAGGGTATGGATGATGCCGAGGGTGACTGGATTTCGGCGGCGCGCGCCGTTGTCGGTCCGGACGTGCCGGTCGCGGCGAGCTATGACCTGCACGGCAATGTCACGCAGAAGATTATCGACCAGCTGGACATTTTTGCAGGGTATCGCACGGCGCCGCATATCGATGTGCGGGAGACCATGGTTCGGGCCTGGTCGATGCTGGTTCGGGCGCTGAGGACCGGTGAAAAGCCGGGTGTCGCCTGGGCACCGGTGCCGGTTCTCTTGCCCGGCGAGCGGACGTCGACCGAGGACGAGCCGGCCAAGAGCCTCTATCTGAAACTGCCGGAGCATGATGCATTCCCGGGCATCTGGGATGCCAACCTGATGGTTGGCTATGTCTGGGCCGACGAGCCGCGAGGCACAGCCTGCGCCGTCGTCACGGCCGTCGACAAGGCTGCGGCGGAAAAGGTCACAGCTGCCATCGCCCAGTCCTATTGGGATGCCCGTGAAGACTTCCGCTTTGGTCCAGTCACGGGTCCGCTTCCGGAGATGCTCGACATCGCTGAACGCACCGAGACACGGCCGATCATCCTCGCTGACTCCGGCGATAACCCGACCGGTGGTGGGGTGGGCGACCGGGCGGATGTGTTGAAGGCTCTTCTGGTACGCTCGATCGATGCCGTCCTGATTGCCGGCATTACTGACCGCCCAGCCGTTGAACGCTGCTTTGCAGCGGGTGCCGGTGCGCGGGTCTCGCTGAAGGTTGGCGGATCTCTCGATCCGGCAAGCCCCTCTGTCGACGTGGATGCAGATGTCGTCTTCCTCGACGATCCGGGGCCGGCGGCCGAACAGCAGGCCGTTGTCAGGATCGGCGGCAACACGCTGGTACTGGCGGCGCGACGTCGGCCCTATCACAACATCGCGGATTTTACCCGGCTCGGTCTCGATCCGACCAAGGTGCGGCTGCTGGTGGTGAAATCTGGGTATCTTTCGCCGGAGCTCGCGCCGATCGCCAATCCCAACCTGATGGCGCTGACGGATGGCGTGATCAACCAGGATATCGAGAACCTGCCGAGCCACCGCCGACACCAGCCCAGCTATCCCTTCGTCAAGGATTTCAGCTATACGGCAAAGGTGTTCTTCTCGACGCGATTCCCTTGAGACATTGATGTCGGTGCCGCCCGTCCGGCGGCACGATCCCCAACCCGATTGTACCCTTGATGTTGTCCTCCTTTTCGGTGGTCTATCGCCACAAGCCGATCCGGGTCAGTGCGGCCGCGATCTTTTTCTTCGGCTTCTCAGGTGCCGCGACGTCGCCCTACATGTCGCTGATCGGCATCCGTGAACTCGGATTGTCGGACGCCGTCTATTCCGTGCTGATCTTCCTGGCGGCGGTGGTGAATGTCAGCGCCAGCGTGACCGCCGGCATTGTAGCGGACCGGCTCGGACACTTCAGGTCGCCGATGATCCTGGCGGCCATCTTCGGCATCGTCGGCTTCGGGCTGGTCTATGTGGTGCCAACGCCTGTCATGTTTGCGATCGCGACGCTGGTCTTGATCCCGGTCTTCGGCACGATCAATTCGCTGATCTTCGCCAATATCCGGGCGGTCTCGACCGGCATGGCCGTGCGCGAGCTGATGGCAGTGAATTCCGCCGTCCGTGCCATTCTCTCCGCCTCCTGGGTCCTCGTGCCCGGCATTGTCGGTGCACTGCTCGTCGGCCAGCCCAGCATGCTGCCCGCCTTCCTGCTTGCGAGCCTTGCCTGCCTTGGCTGTCTTCTTCTGTTCGTCTTCGGGCTCGATCGCCTGCCGCCGGTGCAGGAGGGGGAGCGGCAGCATTATTCCTTCTTCCGCTCCATTCGGCAGATCGGCTCGGCAAGCGTCCTGCCAAGGCTCCTTGCGATCTCGCTGATCTCGGCCATGTTGCACGCCAACGGCACCGTCCTGCCGCTGATCGTCACCGGCAAGGCCGGCGGGACACCGGCCGATGTCGGCGTGATCGTCGGCATCGTCGCCTTTCTCGAGATCATCTTCATCCTCTTCTGGGGATGGGTCGAAGCGCGGACATCGATCCTCTTCGCCATGGTCACGGCAGCCCTTATCTATTGCAGCTATCTCGTCTTCCTCGGCCTCGCCGACCGGCCCGTGGACGTCTATCTGCTCACGGTCGTTGCGGGCCTTGGAGCCGCGGGCATCATTGCTATCCCGATCACCTATCTGCAGAACCTGATCGCCGACCGGGCTGGCCTCGGCAGCTCGCTGATTGCGGTCAACATCTTCTTGAGCGGAGGCATGGCCTCGCTGATGTTTGCGCTCGGCACCAGCATCAGCGACTATGCGGGCACGGCGATCATAGCCTCGATCGCCGGCTTTTCAGGTGTCTGCCTGCTGTGGCTGCTGGATCGGACGCCTCGGGCGAAGATGGAAGGTTGAGGGAGGAGCATGGTGACATCTCGGGAGAAAGCCGCGGGACCTCTGCTCGAAATCTGCATCGATGACGTCGCCGGCCTGGACGCGGCCGTCGCCGGTGGCGCCGATCGCATCGAGCTTTGCTCGGCGCTCGGTTCGGGCGGGCTCACGCCCTCTCGCGGCTTCATGAGCGTCGCTGCTAATGCCCCGATCCCCGTCCATGCGCTGATCCGTCCGCGCGCCGGTGGCTTCATCTATAGCGACGCGGAAGTCGCGCTGATGGAGACCGACATTCTTGCTGCGCGCGAGGCCGGATTGGCCGGCGTCGTGATCGGTGCGACCACGGCCGCCGGTGTGCTAGATGCGGATGTCATCCGGCGGCTCATCGATGCGGCACAGGGCCTCGACCTCACTTTGCATAGGGCGATCGATGTCGTCGAAGACATGGATGCAACACTTGACCTTGCGATCGAACTCGGCTTCTCGCGTGTGCTGACATCGGGTGGTGCGCGGCATGCCGAAGAGGGTATCGATGTGATTGACCGACTGGCGAAGCGGGGTTCCGGCCGTATTTCGATCATGCCCGGCGGTGGCGTGCGGCCAGAGAATGCGGGTCGTTTTCTCGCGATTGCCGGGGTGAGGGAACTGCATGCGTCATGCAGCCGGGCGGCTGTCGGCGAGCCACGACTGACCGAACTGGGTTTCTCGACCGAGGCACCCCGGCACACGGATGCCGATATCGTCCGTCGTCTGAAGGTGCAGGTGCGGCCGGGGCTGGACTGACCTTTAAGAGGCCATTGCCTTGGCAGGTTTGGTCGCCAGGAACTTGACGGTCTCGGCCGCCAGCATCGGCTTGCCGAAGTAGTAGCCCTGGACCGCCCGGACCCCGAGATTTTCGAGGATCCGTAGTTCCTCTTCCGTCTCGACGCCTTCGACAATCGCTTCCAGCTCCATCTCGGCGCAGAGCGCCAGCACCGATTTCACGATGTTGAAGCTCGTCCGGCGCGTGTGAATGTTGCGCACGAAGCTGCCATCGATCTTGATCTTGGTGAGCGGCAGCTTGTGCACATGGTTCAAGCTGGAATAGCCGGTGCCGAAATCGTCGAGCGAAATGCCGGCACCCAGTTCGCGTAGCATCTGGATCGAGGCGCTTGCCTGCTCGAAGTCGTGCATCACGGCCGTTTCGGTGATCTCGAAATTGATGCGGCGTGGATCGAAGCCGCTCTTCAGCACGATCGAGACGATCTTCAACGTGTTTTCCGGCGAGCTGAGATCGTGTGGGGACAGGTTGAAGGAGAGATAGACGTCGTCCGGCCACAGATGCGCGACGCTCAAGGCGCGTTCCAGCAGCAGGCGCGTGATCAGCGTGATGCGACCATTGTGTTCGGCAACCGGAATGAACTCCGCGGGCGAAACCTGGCCGATGCGCGGGCTTTCCCAGCGGGCAAGGGCCTCGAAGCCGATGCAGACACGGCGATTGACGCACGTGATCGGCTGGAAGACGAGCGAGAGCTCCTTGTCCAGATCGGCTGCGACAAGAGCCTCTTCGACGATCTTCTGGCGGTTCAGTTCGTTGGCCTGAACGGCGTTGAAGATCACCGTGCCTGCGCGGTGATGGCGCTTGGCGGTGTAGAGCGCATAGTCGGCAAGCTCATAGATTTCCTGGCCGGTTTCCCCGACATTCGGATAAAGTGCAAAGCCGACGGAGCCTGTGACCTGGACCATGCCGCTGCCGATATTGATCCGTTCGGCAATCAGTTCGCAGACCTTCTGGCCAAGCGCCATGACCTCGTTGTCGCCGCATTCACCCTCGAGCAAGAGGCCGAATTCATCGCCGCCGAGACGATAGACTGACAGGCCCTTGTCATGGATGGCCGACAGGCGGGCGCCGATTTCGATCAGGACCTTGTCGCCGGCTGAGTGACCATAGAGATCGTTGACCGGCTTGAAGCCATCAAGGTCGATGACGCCGACAGCAAGTTTGTCCCCCGCGACGCTCGCCCGCGCAAAGGCTGTCTCCAGCATGTGAAAGAAGCTGCGGCGGTTGGCGAGTAGCGTCAGGCTGTCGAGATTGGCAAGGCGCAGGTTTTCGTCCGAGAGCGCCTGCATGGCCTTGTTCTGCTCCTGCAGCGCCTGTTGCTGGAGCATCAGGACGTTGCGGGATTCGTGCAGCTGGCGAAAGTCTCGGTAGTGCGAGACGAGGATCATGATCATCGCCATCGTCACCAGGATGACGTTCACGCCGGTGGCAATGAAGGTCGGCTCGCCTGACAGGCACATGACGACGAAGAAGGGCAGGTTGACCGTGAAGGTCACGATCAGGGCTGCGGAGCGCAGGTGCATCAGGCAGAAGATGCAGCCGATGACGGTGATCGCCATGAAGAAGGCGACATGCGCTTTCTGATAGGCGTCGCCATAGGGAAGCAGCGAAATCGACCAGGCGGTGCAGGAGACAGCGATCGGAAAGCTGAGAATGTTGGTGGCGCGCAGCTGCCTGTAGGCTTGCTCCGGCGTTCTCTCGCGGCGCCGGCCCCTGAGCCAGATCAGGGAGCGCAGAGCGAAGAGGGCCGTCAGCACTGTCGGCAGGTAGACCACGAGATAATCCGGTGCTGCACCCTGATGCGTCCAGGCGAGCGAGATCAGGTTCGTGGCAAGGATGAAGTAGAGCAGGGGGACCTGCTTGGAGAAAGCCTCGAACTGGGCTGCCGTCAACGCCGGATTGCCGTTGGGAACCTTGAGCAGGCCGAACCACTCTCCCATCCGGCTTCGGATGTCTTGCATCGTCCCTTTTTCAGCCACGCCTGTCCGCTCTCCCCTTCGCTCCGAGCTTGTTTTTTTATATGAGAATCCGTTAAAATTGCGGAAAGCGCGGACTACCAGATTCGAGCACAGTGTTTGTCTGCCTTCAGATGGTCATTGCGATTGGGTAAGTCGGCCGGTATCAGGATGCCTGATCCCAGGAGCCGTTTCACCGTGAATTCGATCTCTCGTCTGCTCGCCGTCCTCGCCGCCTCGCTCTGCGCAGCATTGCCAGCCGCCGCCCAGGAATGGCAGGCGACTGAAAAGGTCGAGCATTACAAGGTCAATGGCTCAGTGCCGATGGAGCTCTACCAGTCGATCGGCGAGCGCGGACCGAAGCTTAGCCTCGGGCGGGTTATCGCCCACACGACCTTCAAGCTCACCTGGCAGCGCGACTATCAGCAGCAGGGGCAGGCTTGCGTGCTGGCGACGGCCAAGCCGAAGCTTCTGATCACCTACACGCTGCCGAAGCCCGTTCAGAAGCTTTCTCCAGACGTGGCGGCTAAGTGGGAGGCCTTCTACGACGGGATCGTCGAGCATGAGAAGCTGCACGGGCAGTTCATGAAGGACCTCACGCAGGCTATCCAGGATGTGTCGATTGGCCTGCGCGATGAAAACGATCCGGGCTGCAAGAAAGTGCGCGCTGCACTTCAGGCCCAGCTGAAGCCGATCTCGGATGCGCATGTGGCGCGCCACAGCGATTACGACCAGGTCGAGATGTCACCGGGAGGGGCGGTGCATCAGCTGATCCTGACCTTCCTCAATCCTTGACATGAAAAGGCGCCCACATGGGGCGCCTTCAATCTTGTGTCAGACCCGTTCCAGGGCAATCGCAATGCCCTGGCCGACACCGATGCACATGGTGGAAAGCGCATAGCGCCCGCCTGTTTCCTTGAGTTCCAGGGCTGCCGTTCCGGCAATGCGAGCGCCCGACATGCCGAGCGGGTGGCCGAGCGCGATCGCGCCGCCATTGCGGTTGATGCGCGGGTCGTCGTCGGCAATGCCGAGATCGCGGAGCGTGGCGATGCCTTGGCTTGCAAAGGCCTCGTTCAGCTCGATGACATCAATCTGCCGCTGCGTCAGACCGAGGCGGGCGAGCAGCTTCTTCGAGGCCGGTGCCGGGCCGAAGCCCATGATGCGCGGCGGAACGCCAGCGGTTGCACCACCCAGGATGCGGGCGATGGGGTTGAGGCCATATTTCTTCACCGCGGCTTCCGACGCGATGATCAGGGCAGCTGCCCCGTCATTGACGCCGGATGCGTTGCCGGCAGTGACGCTGGCACCTTCCATCTTGTTGACCGGCTTCAGCTTGGCGAGCGCCTCGACAGAGGTCGCGCGCGGATGTTCGTCGCGGTCGACGATCACGGGATCGCCCTTGCGCTGGGGTACGGTGACGGCGGTTATTTCCTTCGCCAGCCGGCCATTGGCTTGAGCTTCTGCCGCCTTGGCCTGGCTGCGCACGGCAAAGGCGTCCTGGTCTTCACGCGAGACCTTGAAGTCGATCGCCACGTTGTCACCGGTCTCCGGCATGGAATCGACGCCGTATTGCTTCTTCATCAGTGGATTGACGAAGCGCCAGCCGATGGTGGTGTCGTAAATCTCCGCATTGCGCGAAAAGGCGGTGTCGGCTTTCGGCATGACGAAGGGCGCGCGGCTCATGCTTTCTACGCCGCCAGCAATCATCAACTCGGCTTCCCCAGCCTTGATGGCGCGGGCAGCGGTGATCACGGCATCCATGCCGGAGCCGCAGAGGCGGTTGATCGTGGTGCCGGTGACGGAGACGGGGAGACCCGCCAGCAGGACTGACATGCGCGCGACATTGCGGTTGTCTTCGCCCGCCTGGTTGGCGCAGCCGAAGATCACGTCCTCTACGGCTTCCCAGTCGATGCCGGCATTACGCTCCATCAGCGCCTTCAGCGGAACGGCGCCGAGATCATCGGCGCGGACGGAGGAGAGTGAGCCGCCGAAACGGCCGATGGGCGTGCGGATGTAATCGCAGATAAAGGCTTCGGTCATGGCTTGTACTCCTTACAGCGCGGGCACGACGAGGTCGGCGACCGGACCGTCGGTATGCAGCTTGGCGCCGGTCATGGCCTGGAGTTCGTCCATGGTCATGGGGCCAAGCTTTTCGCGCACGACGAACTTGCCGTCGACGATGTCGATCACGGCATGGCTCGTATAGACGCGGGTGATGCAGCCGACGCCGGTCAGCGGGAAGGAGCAGCGCTCGACGAGCTTCGGCTTGCCATCCTTGGTAACGTGTTCGGTGATGACAACGACCTGCTTGGCGCCGTGTACCAGATCCATGGCACCGCCGACGGCGGGCACGCCCTTGGAGCCGACGCGCCAGTTGGCGAGGTCGCCGTTTTCCGCCACCTGATAGGCGCCGAGGATCGCGACATCGAGATGACCGCCGCGGACCATGGCGAAGCTGTCGGCATGGTGGAAGAAGGCCGCACCCGGCTTCAGCGTCACAGCCTTCTTGCCGGCATTGATCAGGTCCCAGTCTTCCTCGCCGGCAGCCGGGGCTTCGCCGAAGTTCAGCACGCCGTTTTCCGTGTGGAAGATCGCTTCGCGGCCCTCTGGCTGGAATTTGGCCACCATTTCCGGGAAGCCGATGCCGAGGTTCACATAGGCGCCGTCCTCAATGTCCTGGGCGGCGCGCCAGGCGATCTGGGCGTTGGAGAGCTTGATGTCCTCGCGGGTGTCGATTGCAGGTGTCTCGGTCATGCGTAGGCCACTCCGGCTCGGATGAGCTCTTCTTCCTGTTGCGGGTTGGCGACTTCAACGACGCCATCGACAAAGATGCCGGGGGTGATCACCTGCTCGGGATCGATCTCGCCGGGCTTCACGATCTTCGAAACCTGGGCGATGGTCTTGGCGGCGGCCATGCACATCAGCGGATTGAAGTTGCGGCCGGCCATCCGGTAGGTCAGGTTGCCCATGGTATCGCCGAGATGCGCCTTGACGATGGCGAAGTCGGCCTTGAGCCAGCGTTCCTGCACATATTTGCGGCCATCGAACTCAGCAATCACCTTGCCGTTGGCCAGTTCCGTGCCGAAGCTCGTGGGCGTGTAGAAGGCCGGGATGCCGGCGCCACCGGCGCGGATACGCTCGGCGAGCGTGCCCTGCGGCACGAGCTCCAGCTCAATCTCACCGGCAAGATAGCGGTCGGTGAAGGCGCGGGGATCAGACGAGCGGGGGAAGGAGCAGATCATCTTCTTGACGAGACCGGCATCGATCATCGCGGCGATCCCGATGCGACCGTTGCCAGCATTGTTGTTGATGACCGTCAGGTTCTTCGGGCCCTTGTCGATCAGCGCATGAATGAGCTCGATCGGCGCGCCGGAGCCGCCGAAGCCTCCGATCATGACGGTTGCGCCATCGCCGATCTCGGCCACGGCATCCGCCAGGCTTGCAATTGTCTTGTCCATGGGAACTCCCGTTTCCTCGAGCGCGGTCTCGCCGCTTTCTCCTGCCGCCAAATATGACCGTGAAAACATCGACAGCAAGCATTTTGTGCGATATTTGATATTTGTTCGATAATCGCACGGATATGGGGTGGGTATGGTGATCGGTGAGCGCGATCTGATGGGTGGTTTCGCCAAGGGCTTGAAGGTGCTGGAGGCTTTCGGGCCGGAGCGCCAGCGGCTCAGCATCACCGAGGCGGCGGAGCTCAGCGAACTCGACAGAGCGACAGCACGGCGTTGCCTGCTGACGCTCGCGGAGTTTGGCTATGCCGACTATGACGGCAAGTTCTTCTCGCTGACGCCGAAGATCCTCCGGATCGGCCATGCCTGGCTGTCGGCGACGCCGCTGCCCGTTCTGCTCCAGCCGCATCTCGACCAGTTGTCGGAGCGGGTCGGCCACAGCGCCTCGGCCTCGATCCTCGACAATACCGAGATCGTCTATATTTCTCGCGCCGCACAGAAGCGCGTCATGTCGATCAACCTGATGCCGGGATCGCGGCTGCCGGCTTATAGCGCTTCGATGGGGCGGGTGCTGCTGGCCAGCCTTGCCGAGGCCGAGGTTGATGCCATTCTGGCAGTGACACAGTTCAAGGCGCATACGCCGCGAACTCTGACCGATCCCGCACTGCTCAAAGCGGAAATCGCCCGGGTCCGCGAGCAGGGCTATGCCGTGATCGACCAAGAGCTCGAGATCGGCCTCTGTTCCATCGCCGTGCCCATCAGCAATGATCGCGGACGTGTGGTGGCCGCCATCAATGTCGGCGCGCCTGCGGCGGTGCTTTCGGCGTCAGACCTGCCTGGGCATTGCCTGCCGGCAATGCTGGAGGTGCAGGCAAGGTTGCGACCGCTGCTGCCCTGAGCTCAGGCGTTCGCCACATCAGAAGCTGCTTCGCGGATCGTGCGCATCAGAAGCGTCAGCGGCATGGAGGGAACGGCATCGGCGCGTACGGTCAGGCCCACCGGTCCCTTGGTCTCGCTCGTGTCGATCGGCAGGGCTGCCAAGGTGCCATCGGCAAGGTCGGTTGCCACGACGCCGGCAGAAATGATCCAGATCGCATCCGTCTGGCGCACGAAGGCGCGGCCGAAGCTATCGGAGACCGTCTCGATCTGGGTGGGCAGGCCGGAGATGCCGTTCGCGATCAGGAAACGTTCGACGAAGGGGCGGATGATTGATGCCCGGGTCGGCATCAGCACGGGATAGCGTTCGAGCTCGCCAAAGAGGTCGGAGCCGGCCAAGAGGAGCGGATGACCGGCGCGGACGCAGAAGATCACCTGCTCGGAATAAAGATGCTCGAAGGAAAAGCCGGTCATCTGCTCCGGTGCCGCGAGACGGCCGACGACGAGGTCGAGATCGCCGACCCGCAGCTGCTCGAGCAATACGGCATTTTCGCCGGTGACGATCTTGATGCGCGCAGGCACGTCCTCCTTGAGAAACAAGGTCATCGCCTGCGGCATGATACGCGTGGAGACGGTCGGCAGAGCGCCGATCCGGATCGGCGGGGCATCGGCATGAAGGGCATGGGAGACGGAATCGAAACCCTGGCGGAGCGCGGTCAGTGCGGCGCCTGCGTGCTTGAGGAAGGCTTCGCCATAGCGGGTGATCCGGATGCCTCGACCGTCTTTTTCGAACACCGCGACGCCTAGCACCTCCTCCAGTTCCCGGATGGTCTTGGTCACCGCAGGCTGGCTGACATGCAGGAGTTCTGCCGCTTTCATCACGCTCTTCTGGCGCGAAACCTCCACGAAGGTCTGAAGATGGCGAAACTTGATGCGGTTATCGATCATGGGAAAACATAACCCTATGGTTAGGTGTTTCGTGGAAAACATCATTTTACCTAACCAAATCGCGTGAGCAATATGGTGTCAACGGAGGAGGAACCCGTGCAGTTCGTTCAGGTCAACGGCGTCAGCCTGTATCACCAGATCATTGGTGGGCCGGGCAACAAGCCGGTCATCGTCTTCATCAATTCGCTCGGAACCGATTTCCGCATCTGGCGCGACGTGATCGTGCGGCTTGCCGGTAGCTATCCGCTGCTGACCTATGACAAGCGCGGGCATGGGATTTCGGATGTCGGGCAGGCCCCGTACTCGATCGAAGACCATATCGATGACCTGATCGGGTTGCTGGAGCATCTGAAGGTCAGCAATGCGGTGATCTGCGGGCTCTCTGTCGGTGGCTTGATTGCCCAGGGGCTCTATGCGCGCCGCCCGGATCTGGTGAAGGCGCTTATTCTCTGCGACACGGCCCACAAGATCGGGACGGCGGAGATGTGGGCTGCCCGCATCGCAGCCATTGAAGAGGGCGGTCTTGATGGCATCGTCGATGGCGTCATGGAGCGCTGGTTCACGCCGGCCTTCCGCAACAACGATCCGGCCTTCCCCGGCTATCGCAACATGATGCTCCGCCAGCCGGTCGCCGGCTACATCGGAACATGCGCGGCGATCCGTGATGCCGATTTTACCGCAGCTGCTGGTCAGATTGCTGTTCCCACGCTCTGCGTCGTCGGCGATAAGGATGGGGCAACCCCACCTGATCTCGTGCTGTCGCTTGCCAGGCTCGTGCCCGGCGCGCGCTACGAAGTCATCAAGGACGCTGGACACATTCCCTGTGTCGAGCAACCCGAAATGCTCACCACCATTATCGAGGCCTTTCTCGCGCCCGTCATTTCAGGAGAGGCAGCCCATGGCTGATGCCCGTAGTCCTTCAGATCGCTATCGACAGGGTATGACGACCCGCCGCCGTGTGCTGGGCGATGCCCATGTCGATCGCGCCTCGGCCTCGGCCACTCCGTTTGATCAGCCGTTCCAGGAGATGATCACCGAGGGTGCCTGGGGCACCGTCTGGTCGCGTCCTGGCATCAGCCCGCGCGAACGCTCGATGATTACGATCGCATTGCTCGCAGCCCTCGGCCACGACGAAGAAGTCGCGATGCATGTGCGCGCCACCGCCAATACCGGGGCGAGCCGCGAGGATATCACCGAAGCGCTGATGCATGTCGCCATCTATGCCGGTGTTCCCGCCGCCAACAGGGCTTTCAAGATCGCCAAGCACGTGTTTGATAAGCTGGATGCCGGCGAGACCGGGGGAGGGAGCCATGACTGATCTTTCGAACAAGAAGCCGGAGACGGGCGCCTTCTTTCCGCGCGACCGCAACTTGCATCCGCCGGCCTATACCCCGACCTACAAGACCTCCGTCCTGCGCTCTCCGCAGAAGGCGCTGCTGTCACTTGATGGCACCAAGTCCGAGATCACCGGCCCTGTCTTTGGCCACTCCATGCTTGGCGAGCTCGACAACGACCTGATCCATAATTTCGCCAAGCCCGGCGAGAGCGCAATCGGCGAGCGCATCATCGTGCATGGGCGCGTGCTCGACGAGCGCGCCCGTCCTGTTCCCGGCGCGCTCATCGAGTTCTGGCAGGCCAATGCCGGTGGACGTTATCGCCACAAGAAGGAAAGTTATCTCGCACCGCTCGACCCTAATTTTGGTGGCTGCGGGCGCACGATCACCGACGAGAACGGCTATTATGCCTTCCGCACCATCAAGCCAGGTCCTTACCCATGGCCGAACGGGGTCAACGACTGGCGGCCGGCGCATATCCATTTCTCCATCTTTGGCCATGGCTTCTCGCAGCGTTTGATCACCCAGATGTATTTCGAGGGCGATCCGATGATCTGGAAGTGTCCGATCGTGCTGACGATCCCGGATCGTGCGGCGATCGAGCAGCTTGTGGCCGCCCTCGACTGGTCGGCAACGATCCCGATGGATGCGCGTGCCTACAAGTTCGATATGGTGTTGCGCGGACGGCGTTCGACCCTGTTCGAAAACCGGATGGAGGGGAATTGATGGTCCAGGATCTCGGCTACCTCAAGGAAAGCGCCAGCCAAACGGCCGGCCCTTACGTCCATATCGGCCTCACGCCGAACTTCGCCGATATCAAGGGCGTCTATCCGGTGGATCTCGGCACCACCATGGTCAACGACAAGACGCGCGGCGAGCGGATCACGATCACCGGACGCGTCATCGATGGCTCCGGCACGCCGCTCAAGGATGCGCTGATCGAAATCTGGCAGGCGGATGCCGACGGGATTTACAACAGCCCGTCCGAGACGCGCGGCAGTGCGGATCCGAACTTCACAGGTTGGGGGCGCTGCCCCTGTGACCTCTCGACCGGCGAATATCGGTTCGAGACGATCAAGCCGGGCCGCGTGCCCTTCCGGGACGGACGCCTTATGGCGCCGCATATCTCCTTCTGGATCGTTGCGCGCGGCATCAATCTAGGCCTCAACACGCGCCTTTATTTCGGTGATGAAGAGGCGGCCAATGCCGAGGATCCGATCCTCGCGCGCATTGAGCACCGCGTGCGCGTGCCGACGCTGATTGCGCAGCGGGACGGTTCGACCTATCACTTCGACATTCACCTGCAGGGTGAGAAGGAGACGGTCTTCTTCGACATCTGAGAAGGGCCTTGAGATCAGCATGACCGCATCCGTCTTCGACCATCCGATCCTGTCTGGCCTTCTGGGCGATGACGAGATCGGAGCGCAGTTCTCGGCCGCAGCCGAGCTTTCGGCCATGCTGCGTTTCGAGGTGGCGCTTGCCGAGGCGGAGGCTGCCGAGGGCGTGATCCCTGGTGAATCCGCGGAAGCGATTGCGGCGCTGCCGGAAGCGTTCGTTGCCGATCTCGACGCCCTGAAGCAGGCCATCGGGCGGGACGGTGTCGTCATCCCCGATCTCGTGCGGCAGTGGCGGGCGGGGCTCGGCGACGCCGGCAAACATCTCCATTTCGGCGCGACCAGCCAGGATGCCATCGATACCGGCCTGATGCTGCGTCTGGGTGCCGTGCTTTCAATCCTCGATCAGCGTCTGGCGGCCATCATTTCGTCGCTTGACGGTCTGGAGACGCGCTTCGGCACGCAGTCCCTGATGGGGCGCACGCGGATGCAGGCGGCGATCCCGATCACGGTTGCCGATCGACTTGCCACGTGGAAAGCGCCGATCGTTGCCCATCGGGCTGCTGTTCAGGGCATGATGAAAGCCGGTTTGCCGCTTCAGTTCGGCGGCGCTGCGGGCACGCTGGAGAAGCTGGGTGACAAGGCAGTTCCGGTTCGAATCCGACTTTCAGAAATCCTGAAGCTTTCTGACCGGCCGCAATGGCACAGCCAGCGGGCGGTCATTGCCGAGATCGGCGGTCTGTTCTCCCAGATCAGCGGCAGCCTCGGCAAGATCGGCCAGGATCTGGCGCTGATGGCGGACAACGGCACGGCGGTGATCGGCGGCGGCGGTGCCTCGTCCGCCATGCCGCACAAGCGAAATCCGGTAAAGGCGGAGGTGCTCGTCACGCTCGCGCGGTTCAACGCCGTGCAGATCTCAGGCCTGCATCAGGCCCTGGTGCATGAGCAGGAGAGGTCGGGCGCCGCCTGGACGCTCGAATGGATGGTCCTGCCGCAGATGGCGATCGCCACGGGGGCGGCCACGCGGCTTTCAACGGAGCTCTTGCAGTCGATCGAGGAACTCGGGGACCGCTGACTATCTCTCACCCGGATCGGATGCATCGGTCGCGACGTAGCGGCGGGTGACCTTGCGCATCATCTGGATTTGCCGGACGAAGCCCGAACAGGCGCCGCATTTGAAGAGATGCAGACGCAGGCCGACGGTTTCGCCAAGCGACAGGCGTCGGTCGAGTTCGTCCGAGGCGAGCTTCGTTGCGTTTTCGCACATCATGACAATGTCTCCTCCGGCGCGAACCAGTGTCCCTGCAGGCAGTTGCGCAGACGAAGCCGCGCGCGGTGCATCAGGACGTGCATGTTGGTGGTGGTGATGCCGATCTCGGCGCAGATTTCATCGGTTTCCATCTCGACGAATTCGCGCATCATGAAAACGCGGCCCTGGTCGGGGGGCAAATGATCGAGGCAGGCCTCGAAGACCCGCCAGAAATCCTTGCCGAGCAGTTCGACTTCCGGATTGCCCCAGTCGCTCGGGCGGTTTTCCGGAACCCAGTGACCCTTGGCGTCGAAGTAGCGCGGCTCATCCTCATCCGGGAAGTGCCCCAGCGGCATGGCGATCATCTGCGATTGCTTGCGCTTGAAGCGGATCTGGTCGGCGATCTTGTTGCGCAGGATGGCGAAGACCCAGGTGCGAAAGGCGGACCGCCCCGCAAAGGCCTTGGCATTGCGAAGTGCGCCGGCGAGCGCCTCCTGGACGGCATCTTCGGCAAGGCCGGGGTCGGCAAGCTGGAGGCTTGCGAAACTCAACATGCGTTGACGCAGCTCCGCCATGTAGACAGCATCGGCCAGGAACGGTGCCGCCGCACCGTTTCCGCCGTTCAATTCCTGCTCGCCCGCATTTACCATCGTGATCCCCCGGACATTGCCCGCGCCTGCCAAGACCCGGCGCGCAACACAGCACGCCTTCGTTTAGTCGCGGCTTTCAGCGCCATCTTACAGGTCGCGCAGAAAAAATCTTATGTCAGGATCATGACCACAGCATAGGCGGCAATTACCAACAGCGTGACGTTGCGCCGGAGCGCCAGATACCAGGCGGGTTGGTCGCCTTTGCGGTGGATGCCGAGATCGGCGGCAAGCAGGACCAGAAATACCCCCACATGCAGCGCCATCGTCAAAGCCGGGATGTAAGGATAGGCCAGAACCCCGCCAATGGCAGCGAGGGCCGCGACATTGCTCACGATCAGCATGAGCCGTGGATCCTGAGCGCGGATCTGAGCCTGGCTCCAGAGCGTGCCGGCCATGAAGCAGGCTATGCCGGTTCCGTAGGCGATGAAGGCTTGCGCGGCGAGTGCGGGCTGGTAGCCGAGCACCTGGACCAGCCCCACCGCCCAAAAGGGCAGGGCGCCGGCATAGGTCAGGAGTTTGGTGAGCGCGGGCTCGCGATACATCGGTCAGGCTCCATGCAGGCGTGTGATCAGTCGTTCCGACAGGGCCGTCGCACTTTCGACCGCTGCCTCGACGCGGTTGCCGAGGCACCAGTCGCCGCAGGCGCCGAGGCCGAGGGCTTCATCGAAGAGGAAAGGTTGGTCAGCGGCTTGGTCCACATTGGCGTAGCGCCAGCGGTGCAGATCCAGCCAGGCGGCGTTCGAGAAGTCCCGTCCAAGCAGGCGCTTCAGTGAGGCGAGCATTTCCGATTTCACCTCGTCGCGGTCGCGTTCCAGGTTTGACTCGGCCCAATCGTTGCGGCTGTGGATAGTGAGCGCCTCTTTCTCTCCCCGGCCGGGCTTGCTGCCCTCCACGGCGATCCAGCTCAAGACGTCATCCTCGATGCGGGCGGCATCGAAGCCGAGATGCAGGGGCTCATCGAGGCCGATCATCAGGGTGAAGCAGCCGCTCATGCGGACACTGGCCAAAGCTTTGCGGCCGGAAAATGCCTCGGGCATCAGCCGGATGGTTTGTGGTGCCGGGGCGGTGGAAATTACAAGATCGAAACTACCGAGATCCTGGCCTTCGCCATCAGTAAGTGACCAACCATCTTCGGTACGCTTGAGGGCGGCAACCGTCGCTTCCTTGCGGATCTGAAGGCCCTCGGCCAATCCGTTCGCAAACCCGCTCATGCCGGGCAGCCCGATATAGCGCGGCTCCGGTGGGCGGCTATCGGGCACTAGGCCGTTTGCGGTGAGCGTATGAACCGCGTTAGGCCAGATGCCGGCATGACCCGTCTTGATGGCAACTTCCGCAACCGACCGGAATGCCGGCGAGCGGGCAGTGAAATACTGGGCGCCGTGGTCGAAGGTGAAGCCTTCGCGGCGGCGGTTGGCCATGCGGCCGCCGAGGCCTCGGCTCTTTTCGAAAATGGTGACGTCGGCTGACGGGGCAAGCGCCCGCGCGAGCGTAATGCCGGCGACCCCGGCTCCGATGATGGCAATGGACGTCTTCACGCAATCCCTCTCTCAAGCGCTTGGCGCGCCTATGCTTTACGCGGATCAGGCGGTGGTGGATTTGCCGTCTTCGCTCGCTTCCAGCAGTGGCCGGATGAGCGGGTTCGGAAAGCGACGCTTAACGGTCACGGCATAAAAGGATTCGATCATACCGGGCAGGGCATCGAACTCGACCAGCGTGCCGGCCTCGAGCTCGCCCTTGACGACAATCGGCGGCAGAACGGCAAGGCCCGCACCTTCGCGGGCGAGAAGACGCATCATCGCCATATCGTCCACTTCAGCGGCGATCTGTGGCGTGATGCCGAGCCTTGCCACAAGGGCCTCGAATTGCGAGCGCACACCGCTTTCGAGCGTCGGCAGGATGACGGGATGCTCGGCGAGCAGGTCGGCGAGCTTCGCGCCTGGTTTGCCGTAGGAGGGTTTGCCGATGAGGCTGACCCGCTGCTGGTAGACGTGCTGGGCGATGAAGGGTGTTACGGAATCGGCCATCGGCGCCTGGTTCAGGAGGACGATGTCGAGGTTGAGGGCTTCGAGCGCGCCCAACAACTCGCTGGTGCTGCCCGAGCGCAGGATCATGTCGACGTCGGAGCGTCCCAGGATCGGACGCAGGAACTCCATCTGGAAGTTGCGCGATAGCGTTGCGAGCGCGCCGATGCGGATTGCGCGGCGTGTCCTCCCGGTTTCCTTCAGCGTCTCGACCAGTTCCTCGCCGGCCGAAAAGATCGTGTCGGCATGGTCGAGCGCGATGCGACCTGCTTCCGTGAGATAGAGCTGTCGACCACGACGCTCGAAGAGAGAATGGCCCAGCCGCTCCTCCAACTGCTTGATCTGGATGGAGAGCGCCGATTGCGACAGGTTCAGCCGCTCGGCCGTGCGCGTCAGGTTGCCGTCATGGGCGACGGCGCGGAAATAGCGGAGGTGATGATAGTTCAGCTCGGACATTATTCTATTTTATAGAACGAATTTAGAGAAACAATGAATTTTTCTTGTGATCACGCCGCTGATAACAGGTCTGTGAGATCGCCGCTGCCTCCTCCCAAGCAGCGGCCCAGCCTGGAGATATCACGTGATCCATATGCTGCCGCTTCTCGCGCCGCTGCTGCTTGCCGGTGCATCGCTCTATGCCTTCCAGGCGCCCGGGCTTCGTCCGCGTCAGGCGATCCGCGTTGCCGAATTCTCGGCCCTCGGTTCGATCCTCGTTGCCGTCCTTTCGGCTGTCGTCCTGATGCTGCAGGGGCCGGGAACCAGCCCGGCGATCGGCTACGGCTACTTCGCGCTCGCCTCCCGGCTTGATCTCGTCAGCCTGGTGATGCTGCTGCTCGTGTCCTTCATCGGCTGGGTGGTGCTGCGCTATGCCGGCACCTTCCTCGACGGGGAAGAGCGGCAGGGTCCGTTCACCGGCTGGATGACGGCGACCCTCGCTGCCGTCCTGCTCCTCGTCCAGTCGGGCACGCTGCTGCAGCTTGTCATCGGTTGGGTCGCGACCAGCCTGCTCTTGCATCAGCTTCTACTCTTCTACCCCGAGCGGATCGCTGCCCAGCGCGCCGCTCGCAAGAAGTTCATCGTCTCGCGCACCGGCGATGCCGCCCTGATCGGCGCGGTCATCCTGCTTGCCATCTCGTTCGGTACCGGCGACATCGCCACCATCCTTGCCGCAGCGCGTGAGGGCGAAGGCCTGCCGCTGACGATCGCTGCAGCGGCCCTGCTGGCGATCGCAGCCCTTCTGAAGTCCGCCCAGTTCCCGACCCATGGCTGGCTGACGGAAGTGATGGAAACGCCGACCCCGGTTTCGGCCCTTCTGCATGCCGGTGTCGTCAATGCCGGCGGCTTCCTCTTGATCCGCTTTGCCGATGTCATGTTGCAGGCACAGGTGGTGCTTGCAGTGCTGGTCATGGTTGGCGGCTTCACGGCGCTGTTCGGCAGTCTCGTGATGCTTACCCAGTCGGCGGTGAAGACCTCGCTCGCCTGGTCCACGGTCGCGCAGATGGGCTTCATGATCCTGCAATGCGGCCTGGCACTGTTCCCGATCGCGCTGCTGCACATCGTCGCCCATTCGCTTTACAAGGCTCATGCCTTCCTCGCCTCCGGCTCCGCCATCGAGACGGTCGCCTCGATCAAGCGTCCCGGTCCGGTCGCGATACCCAACGCCAAGGCGGTCGGGCGCGCCTTCCTGCTGGCGCTTGCCATCTATGCCGTCATCGGTGTGCTCTTCGGCTTTGCCGACAAGCCGCCGCAGGCGCTGGCACTCGGTGCGATCCTGATCTTCGGCGTCGCCTATCTCATTGCGCAAGGCTTGGCGGATGCGGCTCCCCGGGCGCTCACCTGGCGGACCTCGCTCTACGCGATCTCGGCGGCCACGGCCTACTTCGCCCTGCAGCGCATCTCCGACAAGCTGATGCTCGGCACGCTGCCGGCGACCCCACAGCCGGGGCCGCTTGAGTGGACGCTGATGCTGCTCGCCGTCGTGACCTTCGGCGTAGTCGCGGTTGCCCAGTCGCTCTTTCCGCTCTGGGCCTATCATCCGGCGGCGGCGGGCCTACGCGTCCATCTCGCCAACGGCCTCTATGTGAATGCCCTCTTCGACCGTCTGCTCGGTGGCTGGACGCTTCCGCGCTCCACCGCTGCAACGCCTGCTTCCGTGAAGGAGTGAACCGATGACCGAGATGACCACAGTGGACACCCTGCATGGCGAAGCGCTTGCCCGGGCGGCAGATCAGGCGGTGCGGGCGATCCCGCCTGCCTGGCCGCTGACAGCGACCGTTGCCGTCAACCCCTTCCTCGGCCAGATCACCGAGACGCTCGATCAGACGGCGGCCCGGCTCGCCCGGATCGGCGGTGTCAGGCTGGCATTGCCGCGCAAGCATTATGCCGACCTGATCGCCAAGGGTGAGATCACGGATGAGGATCTCAGCACAGCGCTTCAGTCTAGCGCGCTTTTCAACCGCATCGACCTGCCGGCGCTCAAGGCTGCCGTTTGCGAGGAGCCGCAGCCGGTTGCCGCACTCCCGACGATCGCGGAGCTTGCCGCGCGGGCCACGGGCAAGGACTGGCCGGGCCTCGTCTCCGAGCGCATCGGCACCTTTGCGGCCGGCTTCTTCGACCAGGGACAGGCGCTCTGGGCCGCTTCCCGGCGCAACGGTCTCTACGCCGCCTGGCGCGCCTTTGCGACCCATGACCTGACGCCTGAGATCTTGGGGCTGAAGGGCTTCAGCATCCATGTCGATGAAACGCCGGAGACGCCGCATGGGGCGATCGAGCGGGCGGCCGTGTCACTCGGCCTCGGCGCCGAACCCGGCACCTATTTCCATCAGCTTCTGCTGACTGTCGGCGGCTGGGCGCAGTATGCGCGCCACATCCAGTTCAAGGCCGAGGTCGAGGGCCGGACGGACACCACGGCGCTTGAGCTGCTCGCCATCAGGCTGGTCTTCGAAGAGGCGCTCTATGCGCGTCACAAGACCGCCATCGAGAGTGAGTGGCAGCAGGTGCGGCGCGCCCATGTCGAGCCGGTCAGCCCTGACTTCGATACCGTCATCGACGGCTTGCTGCAGGTCGCTGCTGAACGCGCAGCGCAGCGGAAGCTTGCGGCCACGCTTGCTGTACCCTCGCCGATCAAGGTTGCCGAGTTGCGGCCGGTGCTGCAGGCGACCTTCTGCATCGACGTGCGCTCGGAAGTCTTCCGCCGCTCGCTCGAAAGCGTTGATCCTGCTGTCCGCACGCTCGGATTTGCCGGCTTCTTTGGTCTGGGTGCCAACCACAAGGGCTTTGCTTCTGACGTTGCAGAGCATCGCTTGCCAGTTCTCCTGAAGCCTTCCGTGTTCAGCTGCAGCGCCGTGGATCACGACGAGGATGCCGATCAGCAGGCGCGGTTCAGCGCTCGTGCCACCCGTGCCTGGGGCCGCTTCAAGCTCGCCGCCGTCTCGTCTTTCGCCTTCGTGGAAGCCATGGGCCCCGTTTATGCCGGCAAGCTGATGCGCGACGGTCTCGGCTTCGGCAAAGGCAAGGGGCCGGATGCAGCCAAGCCGCGCTTTGCGCCGGGTCTCGATCTCGACACGCGGGCGGTGGTGGCGGAAACGGTGCTGAAGGCCATGTCGCTGACCGAAGGTTTCGGCCGCTTCGTGCTGATCGCCGGCCATGGGGCCAATGTGGTCAACAACCCCTATGCCAGCGCGCTTCATTGTGGCGCCTGTGGCGGCTATGCGGGTGACGTGAATGCGCGCCTGCTGGCCGATCTCCTGAATGATCGCGCGGTGCGGGAGAAGCTGGCTTTGAACGGGATCAATGTCCCGGCCGATACCGTCTTCCTCGGTGGTCTGCATGATACGACGACGGATAGCGTGACGCTATTCGAAGACGACCTGGAGAAGGACCTCGCAGCGGAGGATATCGTCCGCATCCGCCAGTGGCTTGCGCAGGCTGGCCGCCTGACGCGGGCCGAGCGGGCGCGGCGCCTGCCGCGGGCGACGGCAGAGAGCGTCATCGCGCGCAGCCGGGACTGGTCGGAAGTCCGGCCCGAGCTCGGGCTTGCCGGCTGCCGTGCCTTTATCGCCGCACCACGCACGCGGACTGCGGGCCGGTCTCTGGAAGGTCAGGCCTTCCTGCACGACTATGTCTGGAAGAAGGATGAGGGCTTCAAGATCCTCGAACTCATCCTGACGGCTCCCGTCGTCGTCGCGAGCTGGATCAGCCTGCAGTATTTCGGCTCGTCGGTCGCGCCTTCGCTCTTTGGCGCCGGCAACAAGCTGTTGCACAATGTCGTCGGCGGGATCGGGGTCGTCGAGGGCAATGGCGGGAACCTTCGCGCCGGGCTCCCCTGGCAGTCGGTGCATGACGGGGAGAATTTCGTTCACGAACCGCTTCGGCTGACGGTTGCTGTAGAGGCACCGAAGGAGGCGATATCAGACATCCTGAAGCGGCATGCCCAGGTGCGGGCGCTGTTCGACAATGGCTGGCTCAGCCTCTTTGCACTCGACGAGCAGGGCCAGATGGCCTGGCGCTACACTGGCAATCTCGGCTGGACGGATGTCCGGCAGGGTGTTGCATCTGACGTCGAGCAGAAGGCCGCGAGCTAAATGAAGGATGTGGAAGCCGCCGGCCTTTTGCGCCGGCGGTGACCAGTTGCCTGTCAGATGGCGCCGGCGGTCTGCAGCCGCGACGCCTCCGAAACGTGCGATGCGGTCGTGCCGCTCGCAAGCAGGCGCTCGGCCTCAGCCATCATCAGCGGGCCGACACCCTTGATGTCATCCGGCCGGATGGCTTCGGTGAGGTAGTATGCGATGCTTCCGTCACGATAGATGCCCTGGAAGGGGCCGAGGCCCGCGACGCAGCAGATGTTCTGCAATTGCCGGCGTCCGCCCTCTGCGGGTCGTACCTCATGATCGGCAAGCGCTTGCAGCGCCGATCGCCCGAGGGCCGCATGCCGGTCGACCCCCAGCCGTTCGGACTTTTGCAGGGCGTAGGCGAACATGGCCGTTGCCGAGCTTTCGGGGTAGTTGTCCCTCGCGTCCGGTGCATCGATCACTTGCAGCCAGCGATGATCTTTCGTCACGAGCGCGGCAAGCCGATCGTTCAGCGCTGCCAGTCGGGCTGACAGGTCGCGGCGGTGATTGCCCTCCGGCAGATGCTCGATTACGTCGACAAAGGCCATGGCAAGCCAACCGATAGAGCGCGCCCAATGGGCGGGCGAGAGACCGGTGTCGGGATCGGCCCAGTCCTGCAGGCGCGACTCGTCGTAGCCGTGGCGATAGAGGCCGGAGGCTGCGTCGAATGTCAGGTCTAGCGCCGTCGTGAATTGTGCGATCGCGTCATCCACGAGGCGTTGATCACTGAGTGCCAGGCCAAGCTCGACCTTGAACGGCATGGCCATGTAGAGGCCATCCAGCCAGACCTGATGCGGGTAGCGCAGCTTGTGCCAATAGGGACCGCTGCCGATGCGGGGGTGGTGGGTGAGTTGCCGGCCAAGGAGTTTGGCGGCCTCCAGATAACGGCTCTGTCCCGTCAGGCGATGGAGATAGAACAATGCCCTGCCTGGCAGAATGTTGTCGATGTTGAATTCAGTAATCCGGTAGTCGGCAAGACCGCCGTCGGCATCCACCTGCGCATCGACCAGCCGGGTCAGGTGGTCGAACCAGCGCCGGTCTCCCGTCGCCTCATGCAAGGTGATCAGGCCGCGATAGAGGCATCCGTCCTCATAACACCAGGCACCGGCCTTGTAGGGTTCGTAGTCGCGAGCATAGTCGTCGAAATAGGAGATCAGCATCGGTCTTCATGGGTCCGGGTGAATGGAAGCGGGTGAGAGGCGCGTCAGGCGACTGAACCTCGTGTTTTCGGCAATGATGCCGGCGTGGCGCAGTTCCGGCAGATGACAGGCCATCTCCGGCACGGCGGGTTTCGCATCGGCGCTGTAGGCAATGTGCATGCCGTCGATCGACACCGCGTCGATGGTGGATTCCGGGAGCCCGTAGAAGACGGCAGCCGCCGTTTCGGCGCCTGAAACCTCAAGGTTGCGGATGTCGATGCACTCGATCTTCGGCGTGGTCACGGAGACGGGCAGGGCGATACGGGACTGCACATAGTCGGAGCGGCCATCGGCATCGCAGAAATAGAAGGCGTTGACGGCAATCGGGGTCGCGACGTGCTCCATCCGGCAATCATGGACGCTGATATTCGAGACGCTGCCGCCACGGCCACGCCGGGTCTTGATGCGCAGGCCCCGGTCCGTGCCGATGAAATGGCAGCGACTGATCGTGACGTCGCTGATGCCCTGGCTCATCTCGCTGCCCATGACCACGGCGCCATGGCCGCGCTGCATCAGGCAGTTGCGGATCTCGACATTGCGGGTCGGCCTGTCAGGGCCGCCGCGCGGATCGCGCTTGCCGGCCTTGATCGCCACGCAATCGTCGCCGACGGAAATGTCGAGGCCAACAAGGCGGATATTCTGGCTGGATTCAGGGTTCATCCCGTCGGTGTTCGGGGTATCAGGATGGTTGCGGATCGTCAGTCCTGCCGCGAGAACGTCCTCGCAGAGCACGGGATGGACGGTCCAGGAGGGGGAATTCTGCACCGTGATGCCGGCCATGGTCAGATGACGGCAGCCGGACAGGAAGATGGTGCGCGGGCGCCGGGCTCCGTCGCGGGTTTCCTTCGGCCAGGTCCACCAGTCGCCGCGATCGCCGCCGCCATCAACAACACCCTTGCCGCAGATCGTCAGGTTATCGCAATCGATCGCGTTGAGCAGGCTTGCGAAGCAGGCTTCCGCGACCCCTTCCCAGGTGCCGAGCACGCGCCCGTCCGGATGCCGGGCGGATAGGATCGGGCGCCCATCGCGGGTGCCGATGTCCTGCAGGACAGCGCCGTCCTCGATCAGCAGCGTCATGTCACCCTTCAGGAAAAGCGGGCCTGAGTACCAGGAGCCGGCGGGTAGCCGGAGTGTTCCACCCGCCGGCACCGCGGCGATCGCGGACTGGATCGCCTTGGTATTGTCCTTGCTGTCTGGTCGCGACCCGTGGTCGCGAATATCGACCAGGGCCGTCTCGTCGGCTGTACGAAAGGTGATGCCACCGACCGCGGTCGAGAAGCGGTACTCGCTCTCCGGTTCGAGACCGTCGAGGGGCAGCACGACCGAGGTCGCGCTGCCGGTCTTGACCGTCGTGCCGTCGCCCAGCTGCAGCACCCAGGGCAGCGCCCGGTCGAGGGCGAACAGATGTGCGTCCGCCTCGATCGTGAGTGTCGCCGTCCTTGACGACAGGTGCAGCAGCTGGATGGGGCCGTCGGTCAAGATCGTCCTCCTCAGATGCCGGTGAGCGCGCTATTGATGCCGTCGATGATTTCGGCGGCGGCGTCTTCGGCGGAAGCCTGGCCGTAGGCGAAGGCTTCGAAGGTGCTGTCGAAGGCTTCCGTCACGCGGGGATGCTCGTTGAGCGGCGAGACGCCGACACCGTTGCTTTCCAGCACGATCTTGTTCGCCTCGACCTGCACCGGCTTGATCGAGCCTGCCTTGCTCAGTTCGTCGAGCGCCACCTTGCTGGAGGGCACGCCACGGGTTGCGCCGAGGATCTTGATCGCTTCCGGATCATTCAGCAGGCAGTTGACGATCTCGGCGGCCGCCTTTGGCTCCTTGCTGTTCTTGGAGATGGCCAGGAGCATCGAGGGCTTGCGATAGACGCCTTCGGTCGTCGCGCCCTCGATCTGCAAGAGCTTGACCGGCACGAGTTGCTGGCCTTCCTCCATCGGACCGGAAATCTTGCCGTAGGTGCTGTCCCACTGATAGGTGCCGGCGATCTTGCCGCTGGCCCAGGCCGGGTTTTCGTGCAGCGGCGCATTGCCGCCAGCGGCCACGTCCTTCCAGGACTTAATGACGCCATTGTCGACCATGGTCTGGTAGAACTTCAGGCCATCGGCCAGTTCTTCCACGGTCCAGGCAACCTGGTTGGTTGCGGGATCGATCAGATCCTTGCCGGTTTTCTGCGTGGTGCGCAGGATCACGACGAGGCGGGCGTCCAGCGCCGTGCCTTCGAAGGGATAGTAATCCTGGCCGAGCTTTTCCTTCATGACCGGGGCTGCGGCGAGCAGTTCGTCCCAGGTGGTCGGGATTGCGAGGCCCGCCTTGTCGTAGGTGGTCTTGTTGAACATGAAGACGCGGCCGGTGGTCGAAACGGGCAGGCCGTTCAGCTTGCCCTCGACGGAGCCACCCTTCAGGTCCGTCTCCGACCACTGGCTGAGGTCAATGACGTCCTTGAACTCGTTGAGATCGACAAAGCCGTCGCCATTCTTCGAGAAGATCGGCAGCCAGGGCCAGTTGATCTGCATGATGTCGGCTTCGGTGCGGCCGGCGAGCTGCGTCGTGATCTTCTCCTGGTGACCGGTCCAGCCGGTAAACTCGGGCGAAACAGTATGGCCGAACTTGCCGCCGCAGAGCTTCAAGGCTTCCTGTGTGGCGATATGGCGGTCGTCGCTGCCCCACCAGGACATGCGCAAATCGGCGGCAGAGGCAGTGCTCAGGCTTGTTGCCGCAAGAAGTGCGGCGGTCATGATCAAGGTTCTCATTCTGGCTCCTCCCAAGTTAGAACGATGACGGCTATCAGTCGGCGAGCGAGATGTTCTCGCCCGTCATGCGGTTGAAGATGTGCGTGGACCGGATGTCCGGGCTCAGCCAGACGCGGTTGTCGCGGATCGCGGACCGGTCGTACTGGCTGGACGGCACGACGGCGATGACGCGCTCGCCGCAGATATCCACATAGAGATAGACCTCGTGGCCCATGAACTCGACATGGCTGATGCGCCCCGACAGTGTGCCCGGCGTTTCGGGCGGCGCAATCTTCAGATGCTGTGGGCGTATGCCGATCGTGACCTCACGCGCGGCATCGCGATGCAGCCGCTGGGCAAGGCCATCCATGATCGAGAGCGCCTGGCCGGCAGTGAGGAGTTCTCCGTTTCCGGTGAGCTCTGCCGCAATCAGGTTCATCTCCGGGCTGCCGATGAAGCCGGCGACGAAGGCATTGGCCGGGCGGTTGTAGAGCGTTACAGGATCGGCCACCTGCATGATGTGCCCGTCCTTCATGACACAGATCCGGTCGCCCATGGTCATGGCTTCGGTCTGGTCGTGGGTGACGTAGATGACGGTCGCGGCCATGCCGTCGGCCTTCAGCTGTTTGTGCAGGTCGGTGATGCGCACGCGCATCGAGGCGCGCAGCTTGGCGTCGAGGTTCGACAGCGGCTCGTCGAAGAGGAAGACCTGCGGCTTCTTGATCAGCGCACGGCCGACGGCGACGCGCTGGGCCTGACCGCCTGACAACTGCTTCGGCAGCCGGTCGAGCAGGGCGCCGATCTCCAGCGTGCCCGCCACCTTGTCGGTCGCCTCGTCGATCTCGGCCTGTGGACGGCGCTTGAGGCGCATGGAGAAGGAGAGGTTCTTCTTCACCTTCATGTGCGGATAGAGCGCGTAATTCTGAAAGACCATGGAGATGCCGCGGTCTCCGGGGGCGCGGTCGTTGACGAGTTCCCCGCCGATCCTGATCTCGCCACCGGTGATCCTTTCCAGGCCGGCGATCATACGCAGCGTCGTCGATTTCGCGCAGCCGGAGGGGCCGACCAGGACCATGAACTCGCCATCTTCGACATCGAGGTTGATGCCATGCACCGCACGGAAGGCGCCATAGTCTTTTTCGAGGTTTTTCAGTTGCAACCGGGCCATTGTTTTATCCCTTGATGCCGCCGGCGGAGATGCCGTCGATGAAGTATTTCTGGGCGATGAAGAAGACGGTGAGAGCGGGTAGAAGTGTCAGCACCGACATGGCCAGCACCCGGTTCCATTCGAAGGCCTCCGTCGTGTCGATCGAGAGTTTCAGCGCCAGCGACACCGGAAACTTGTCGACCGAGGAAATGTAGATGAGCGGTCCTAGGAAATCGTTCATCGTCCACATGAACTGGAAGAGGCAAACCGAGATCAGCGCCGGCATCAGAAGCGGGATGACGATGAAAACCAGCACCTGCCAGGTATTGGCCCCGTCGACGCGGGCGGCCTCCTCCATGTCGCGCGGGATGGCGCGCAGGAACTGCACCAGCATGAAGACGAAGAAGGCGTCGCCGGCAAAGGCCGAGGGAACCCAGAGCGGCAGATAGGTATCGAGCCAGCCGAGATCGCGGAAGAGCAGGTATTGCGGAATGCGGGTAACGACATTCGGCAGCAGCAGTGTGGCGATCAGGGTGGCGAAGAGCAGCTTCTTGAAGGGGAAGTCGAAGCGGGCGAAGCCATAGGCGACGGCCGTGCAGGAAATCGCCGTGCCAATGATCTTCGGCAGAACGATCCACAACGTGTTGAGGAAGAAGGTGCCGAAGGAATAGGGCGTGGAGGTCTGCCAGCCGCGGATATAGCCGTCGGCTGTCGGGTTTTCCGGCCAGAAGCCCGGATTGGCGAAGATCTCGGAATTGGTCTTGAACGAGGCGCCGATCAGCCAGACCAGCGGATAGATCATGATCAGGCCGACCAGCGTCAGCACGGCGTAGCGGAAGACGGTGGTGATCTTCTGACGGCGCAGATCGCGGCGATGGGCCTTGTCGACTTCGTCGACGCCTGTGGCAAAGGGGGTGAGGGCGTGGTCGGTCATGATCAGCTCCGCTTGTCGCCGGCGTAGTAGACCCAGTGGCGCGAAGACCAGAAGGCGATGAGGGTGAGCGCCATGATGATGACGAAGAGCACCCAGGCGATGGCCGAGGCATAACCCATGTCGAAGCGCTTGAAGGCTTCGTCATAGATGTAGATCGGCAGGAAATAGGTGGCCTTCAGCGGGCCGCCCTGCGTGATGATGTAGGGGCCGTTGAACTCCTGGAAGGCCTGGACCATCTGCATGATCAGGTTGAAGAAGATGACAGGCGTGATCAGCGGCAGCGTGATGTGGACAAAGCTCTTCCATTTGCCGGCGCCATCGATGGCCGCTGCTTCATAGAGGCTCTTGTCGATGCTCTGGAGGGCGGCGAGGAAAATCACCATGGCTGAACCGAATTGCCACAGACGCAGCAGGGTGATGGTGAAGAGCGCATTGGTCGGGTCGCCGAACCAGTTGACGGGTTCGAGGCCAATCATCGCCAGCCCCATGTTGACCAGGCCGACATCGGCGAACATGTAGCGCCAGAGAACCGCGATCGCGATCGAGCCGCCGAGGATCGAGGGCACGTAGAAGGCCGTCCGGTAAACGTTGATGAACTTCAGCTTGTAATTCAGGATGACCGCTACGAAGAGCGCGAAGATCAGCTTCAGCGGCACCGTCGTGAAGACGTAGATGAGGGTCACCCAAAGCGACTTGCGGAAGGTCCGGTCGCCGGTGAAGAGCCTCACATAGTTATCGAAGCCGGTGAAGATCGGCGCACTCATCAGATTGTAGTCGGTGAAGCTCAGATAGAGCGAGACGACGAAGGGCAGCGCCGTGAAGATCAGCAGCCCGATGATGTAAGGCGCCAGGTAGAGGAGCCCGAGGTAACGGCTGTCTCCGCTCATGCCGCACCTCCAGCTCGGGTGAGCGTCTCGGGCAGGCGATGCTGGGTGGCCGTCACCATCTCGCGGAAGAGGCGCATCGCCTTGTCCTGGGGAAGAGCGGCGACGAGCGGGTCCGAGACGAAGAGCGGCAAGAGCGCTTCGACGTCATCAGAGAGGACCGCTGCGACAAGTGCGTTCTGCCGGTCAGCATGGGGCCGGGCGAGCAGCTCAATCGTTTGCGGCAATCGCCCCGCGACGACGGGCTGTACGCCGAGTGGGCTGAAGCGGGCATTGGTTTCAACGATCGTGCCTTCCGCGAACCCAGCAAGTTGCCCTCGGTTCGGCAGATTGACGTTGCTCACGTGCTCAGGGCCACCCAGGAGCGCCTGGATCTGCTCGACGATCGCCTCGTCGGAGGCAAGGGCCGGCGGCAGGGGTGCGCCCTTGTCGAGCGCCTCCGCGTGATCGACTTTTTGTTTTCGCTCGCGCATCCGGAACTCCACGGGGGTGAGGCCGAATTTCCATGCGGCATGATCATCGAGATACCACGCCTGAGGCAGGAACTCGACGAGATGGCGATCACCGGCGGCGGCAGCGATGCCGAAGCGGAGCGAGAGATCGAACTTCACGCGGAAGCTGTCGGTGAAGTAGTGGTCATGTTCATTGGCAGGGTCGAGCGGGGATTCCCGCCAGCCTGTGGCGAGGTGCTCGCGGGCGAAATCGAGATAGGCCGACATCATGTCGACGCCGCCGACGGCAGCTCGATCGACGAAGGTGAGGTGGTTGATGCCGAGAACATTCACTTGGGCATCGCGATAGCCATAGAGCACTTCGCCAGCCCGACGGTTGGCCAGATAGGCCATGATCTTGCGGGTCTTGATGACCTCGTGGCAGGAGCCCCAAGCCCGGATCTCCGGGAAAACGGCATAGAGCGTGCCCGTCAGCACTGACATGGGATTGGTCAGGTTACAGACGTAAGCCTCAGGGCAATGGCGGGCGATGGCGCGGCCGATCTCGGCGATCATCGGGATCGCCCGCATGGCGCGGACAAAGCCGCCGGGTCCGACGGTGTCGCCGACCGACTGGCGGATGCCATAGCGCTCGGGGATCGCAATGTCGTTCGCCATGTCCTCGAAGGAGCCCGGCAGGATCGAGATGATGACGATGTCGGCACCGGTTAGGGCGGCCTCGAGCGTGCGTTCCGCTGAGTAGGTGACGGGTGCGCCTGCGTCGCTGCGTGCGGCATATCGGTTGCCGATGCGGGCGTTGCGTTCGGCGGCGGCATGGTCGAGATCGTAGAGCCGGACGGTTGCCGGAACCGTGCCGTCCTGGGCCAGGTCGCCCATCAGTTTCGTCGCCCAGTTGAGCGAGCCGCCGCCGATATAGGCGATGGTGACCGGGCGCGTGTATTCCGTTTTCTGCATCGCAACATTCAAGGGCTGCGGCTTTGGGGCGGCCCACAAGGCTGCCCGGTCCACCGGCGTCCCTTCTCCTCCTGATATCCTCCCGGCCTTCCCAAGAGGGCCGCTCCTGTGGCTAATATCCCCCCAATTGGTCTCGCGCGGAAATCGACAAATAGGGGAAAAATGATGGACGAAACTGAAGGTAGTGTGTTGGCCGGCATTCCGATGCAGGCGCTGGCGCTGAACCTGACCCGCTCGACCATCCGTATGCAGCATTCCCAGACCTGGTCGATCGACAAGTCGAACCGGGTGCATGATCTCGTGATCTGCCTCAGCGGTCGCGGGATCTATGAGGTCGAGGGACAGACGGTAGAGCTTGAACCGGGCTCTGCCATGCTTTTGCCGGCCGGCACGCGGTTTGTCGGGAGGTCGGCTTCGGTCGAAGCCTACACGGGCATCGCTCAGCATTTCACGCTGGATCTCTTCGGCCGCCTCGACCTGATTGCGCAAATGGATCTGGCGCTCTCGGTGAAGCTTGCCCGTTGGGACATGCTGGAAAAGGTGGTCCGGCATTTCCGCGAGACGGCGCCGCCCTATTCGACGACGCTGCAGCAGCATCATGTCTTCATGTTCCTTCTCATCGAATTCATCGAGCAGGCTTTCGTCCGATGGCGCGAGCAATCCGTCGGCACGGTTGCCAATCCGGATCAGCTCTCGCTTGCGATCATGGTGGCCGCCAGCCAGATTGCGGCCGACCCGCTGAACGAAACGATCAGCGAACAGGTGCTGGCCGCAGCGCCCTACAATCCGGATTATTTCAAGCGTGAATTCCGCAAGCGCGTCGGTTGGACCATGGACAAGTTCCAGGAGTTCAAGCGCATGGAACGCGCCATGGGGTTGCTGGCCGGCGGATGCACGGTGAAAGGGGCGGCTGCCCTTTCCGGCTATACGGACGCCTATTATTTCTCCCGCATGTTCAAGCGCTATATCGGCATCAGCCCGCAGGGTTATCGTGAGGCGGAACGCCGCAACCGGGAAGGGGCTTTCCCGCGTGGCGAGGAAGATGGGCAGGTCGTCTATCCGCTGCCGCGTCCCTGAAACCTGTCTTATGAGTTATGGCGAAATGGATCCTCAAGTCGGCATGGTAGCCAACCTCCAAAGATTTTGTCCTTGCTGAGTGCCCTCCAACATGTATGATAAGTTGAAATAACATGTATGGGAGGAATGATGTCGCACACCGACTTCACCAATCGCTTCGCCGTGGACCCCTTAACCGCTGCCGGCTTCGGCACGGACGAATTGCGGTCGAATTTCCTGCTGCCGCCGCTCTTCGTGCCTGGACGCATCCAGCTGCACTATACCAATTATGACCGCATGATCGTCGGTGGCGCCGTGCCCGTCACTTCGGAGTTATCGCTCGAAACGATCAAGCCGGCCGGCACGCCGGAGCTTCTGGCGCGCCGTGAGATGATTGCGGTCAATATCGGTGGCGCTGGGGTCGTGACGGTCGATGGCGAAAGCTTCGAGGCCGGCACCCGCGACATGGTCTATGCCGGCATGGGATCCTCGGTCAGCTTCTCATCGGTGTCGTCCGAGCAGCCGGCGAAGTTCTACCTCTTGAGTGCGCCGGCCCATACCCGTCATCCGGCCCGCCATATCGGTATCGGCGATGCCAAGCGGCTCGATCTTGGGGCGCAGGAAACCAGCAATGAGCGCTCGATCTTCCAGTTCGTGCACCCGGAGGGCGTCAAAACTTGCCAGCTCGTGGTCGGCATGACCAGCCTCGCCAAGGGTTCCGTCTGGAACACCATGCCGTGTCACATCCATGACCGGCGCATGGAGGCCTATCTCTATTTCGACATGGCGGAAAAGACGCGTGTCTTCCACCTGCTCGGCGAGCCGGACGAGACGCGCCACATCATCATGAAGAACGAGGAAGCGGTGCTGTCGCCCGGCTGGTCGATCCATTCGGGTGGGGGAACGGCCAATTATTCCTTCATCTGGGCCATGGCCGGCGACAATGTCGACTATACCGATGTGGATCCGGTAGCCATCGAAGACATGCGCTAAGCTCGACCGATTCATCGGACCGGCGTCCACGTTTGTGCGCCATGCGGGATCGTCCATCTCGCGTGCCGTCTTGCGTTGCTATTTTCGATTTAAGGTTGCGGACCTAGTCGAGCTTCCGGCGCCGCTGACGCCGCTTGCCGGGCGTCAATCAGACCTGTCTCATTAAGGTCATATTAGTCTTCCTTGGCCATTCTCCATACGATTCAGGCATGGACCTCGATGGCCGCAGTTTTGCCGGTCGCCGATGTCGGAGGAGACCAAACCGTGTTCATCGACCGCATATTGTCGCGCTTCAATATTCAGACGAAGGTGCTGATTTTCATTCTGCCTTTCGTCATCAGCATCTCCGCCGTCGGCTTTACCGGGCTTTACGCGTCGGGCCTGCTGCAGGGGCGCATCGAGATTTCGAACAGTGTGCTGCAGTCGCTGAGCGGTTTCCGTGATGTTTCCGCTTCGATGACGAGCTTCCTCGCGAACACGACCGAAGAGGCAAGGGCTGACCTGACGGGGCGCCTTGAGCAGCAGAAGCGGGATCTCGAGACGACGCTTTCGCAGCTCGCTCCTGATGCCGATGGCCGCACCGAACTTGAAGAAGCCGGCAAGCTCATCGACCAGGTGTTTGTCCATATCGGCGATCTCTGGACGCTGCATGATGCCGAGTCCAAGCTCGTGGATACGCTGCAGCAGGGCACCAAGCAGATCGTTGTCGCCCAGGGCCGCGTTACCGCCGCCATGGCCACCCTTGAACGCGCCGTCCAGGGGGATGATGCCGCCGCCAAGACCATGCTGCGCGATGCCGAGAGCATTCGCAGCACCGGGACCTTCCTGACCGAAACCAATTCCGCCTTCACCAAGGCCAAGACGCCGGACGAGAAGTTTGCCGTGATCACGGCCCGCGTCGACGAAATCATTGCGCGCCAGCAGGTGCTGGCTGCCGTCCTGCCCAAGGCCAACCAGTCTGCCGCAAAGACGCTCGACAAGATCGGCGGCGAACTGAAGGCTGCCGTGGCCGCCAACGACAAGTCCGAAGCCGTCATTACCGATCTCGCCGGAAAGCTGCGCAACTTCACCCAGCTCAACGCCTATCTCGGTCTTGCCGCCCAGCAGAAGATGAAGGAAGCCACCATCAAGTTCGGTGAGCTCGATGCGCCGCTTGCCAAGGCCCAGGCCGTGATCGCCGACGGTCGTCAGGTCATGGCTGCCGGTTATGCGCTGCAGATCATGATGGCGCGTTTCCTGCTGGAGCCGACAGAGCAGAACCGGATGCTCCTGGAGCAGCAGTTCAATGCCGTGAAGAAGTTCCTGGCCGCACTCGACAAGACGGCTGCCGATCAGCCGATCATGATGCAGGTGAAGAAGGAGCTCGGGCCGGCCGTCGATTCCATGATTGGGGCAAGCGCCGAACTCGTCAAGGTCAGCCAGGAGCGCAAGTCGAGCTTCGAGCAGGCCGCCTCCGATCTCAATGTCATCTGGAAGCAACTGACCACCTTTGCCGAAATGCAGAAGGTCTCGGCCGGCGAGGAGCGCCAGGAGGCTAACTCCATCTCCCTCGGCGCGACCGGCCTCGGCATCCTCATCTCCATCTTTGCAGGCATCGGCCTCGTGCTGACCTTCAAGGGCCCGATCGGCCAGATCACCGGCGCCATGCGTCGTCTGGCCGAAGGCGTGCTCGATACCAATATCAATGGCGAAGCCCGCGTCGACGAAATCGGCGAGATGGCTCGTGCACTCGGCGTGTTCAAGCAGAACGCGCTGTCGAAGATCGAGATCGAAAGCCGCAGCGAGGCCGAACGGGTTCAGGCCGAGGAAGAGCGTCGTCGCAACGATCTCGAAAAGCAGGAGATCGACCGTCAGATCGACTTCGCGGTCAATGCGCTTGCCACCGGTCTTGGCCGTCTTGCCAAGGGCGACATTTCCGAGACCATCGACACGCCGTTCCACGGCCGTCTTGAGCAGTTGCGCAACGACTTCAACCAGTCGCTGGAGCATCTGCAGGATACGATGACGCAGATCCGTTCGAACACCTACATGATCCAGCGCAACGCCGCCGAGATGAGCAGTGCGGCCGACCAGCTGGCCAAGCGCACCGAACAGCAGGCGGCCTCGCTTGAGGAGACGGCGGCTGCCGTCGACGAGATCACGGTCACCGTCAAGTCGTCCGCGGAGCGGGCCGAGGAAGTGAACAACATCGTTGCCGATACCAAGGGCCGCGCCGACACGTCGTCGACGGTTGTCGGAAACGCGATCGACGCCATGGGTCGTATCGAGGACGCCTCGGGCCAGATCGTGCAGATCATCGATGTCATCGACGAGATCGCCTTCCAGACGAACCTGCTGGCACTGAACGCCGGCATCGAAGCGGCACGTGCGGGCGAGGCCGGCAAGGGCTTCGCCGTCGTTGCCCAGGAAGTGCGTGAACTGGCGCAACGTTCGGCGGGTGCCGCCCAGCAGATCAAGGACCTCATTCACAAGTCGAGCACGGAAGTCTCGGCCGGATCCAAGCTGGTGCAGCAGACCGGTGCGGTGCTCGCCGAGATCTCGGCCAATATCATCACGGTTGCCGACCGTGTCTCGGTCATCGCCATGGCGAGCCGTGATCAGTCGAACGGGCTGGCTGAGGTCAATTCCTCCGTCAACGAGATGGACCAGATGACCCAGCGCAACGCTGCAATGGTCGAGGAGACCAATGCCGCGACCCGCCAGTTGGCCGATGAGGCAGATGCATTGATGCATCTCGTCAACCAGTTCAAGCTCGCGCCTGAAGGTCGTCGTGCCTCCGCGCATTCCCACAGCCGCGCGGCCTGATTGTCTCAAGCCTCGCCACGTTTTCGAGCCGCCGGATCTGCAAAGTCCGGCGGCTTTTTCGTGAGCCGAGGCCGCATTCGCACGCCGGCTTGGAAAGCGACCATCAGATCGCTATCCTTGCGCTCGGAGGAGATAGCCCGTGACGACAGCAACGATACCACCTGCGCGACGACTGGCTGTGGCACGGCGCATGATCCTGGCACTCGCCTTGATCCTCATTGCTGCAAGCCTTGCACTCGCCACCATCGGTAACCGTCTCCTCACGCGCAATGTCATGGCGGAAGCCTCGCTGCAGGCCAACAGCGCCTTGCGTCTCGCGACTTCGGCGCTCTCAGGCCATCTCAGCCGCTACGAGACCCTGCCGGCGCTTATCGCCGACCACGAGGACATGAAGGAACTCATCCTTGATCCTGACAACCCGGCGCTTCGGCGGGCGGCCAATCTCTATCTCAAGGAAATCAACACGCTGCTCGAATCCTCCGACATCTATGTGATGACGATGGACGGCAACACGATTGCCGCGAGCAACTTCGACGGCGTGGCGAGCTTTGTCGGCGAGAACTTCATCTACCGTCCCTATTTCTACGAGGCGGCGGCTGGCAAGCAGGCGCGCTTCTACGCACTCGGCACGACCTCGGCCAAGCGCGGCTACTATTTCTCTGCGCCCATCGAGGTGAATGGCACCGTCCGGGGCGTCATCGCCTTCAAGGTCGATATCGAGGGTATCGAAACATCCTGGCGGGGTGGGGAGTACAAGATCCTCGTGCATGATCCCGAGGGGATCATCTTCATGACCGGGAATCCCGAATGGCTCTATGCCTCGGTGCTGCCGCTCACGCCTGAGCGACTGGAACGGACGACCGCCTCCCGGCGCTATTCCGATGCGGTCTTGCGGGAGTTGCCGATCAAGCGAAGTGCGCTTGACGACCATGTGCTGATGACCGTCAGCCAAGGGGCGGGATCTCGGGAGTATCTGGTTCTCGAACAATATATGCCGGACGCCGACTGGACGGTAAAGGTCCTCTTCGACACCGGCACCATCCATGCCCAGGCGCGGACCATGCTGGTCGCCATTCTTCTGTTCCTCTGCCTGTTCGGGCTGGGGCTCGCGGTTGTCATCCAGCGTCGTGCCCGGCTGCAGGAGCGCATGCATATGCAGATCGAGGCGCAGGCCGAGCTTGAGCGGCGGGTCGAGGAGCGGACGGCGGATCTTGCCCGCGTCAACCTGCAGCTCCGCCAGACGCAGGCCGACCTCATCCAGGCCGGCAAGCTTGCAGGTCTCGGCCAGATGTCGGCTGCCCTTTCACACGAGTTCAACCAGCCGCTTGCCGCCGCCAAGACCTATGCCGACAGCGCGACCATGCTGATCGATCGCGACCGGATCTCCGAGGCGCGTGACAATCTGGGGCGTATTTCCAATCTCATCGACCGGATGGCTTCGATCTCGCGGCACCTGCGCAATTTTGCGCGCAAGCCGAACGAGAAACTCAGCGCCATTTCGATCGAAGAGGTGGTGGAAGAGACACTCGAAATCGTCTCCGCGCGCCTCGGAACTGCGGATGCGACCTTGTCGCTGAATTTCGAGCCGGGGCTCCCGCCTGTGCAGGGCGGATCCGTTCGCCTGCAGCAGGTGCTCGTCAATATCCTGACCAATGCCTGCGACGCGGTCGAAGGGCTCGATGATCGCGCGATAGAACTTTCGGCGCGCAGGGAAAGCGGTCGCGTGGTGATCGAGATCGTGGATCGGGGGCCGGGTGTGCCGCCGGCGATCATGGAGCGGATCTTTGATCCGTTCTTCACCACAAAGGGCGTCGGCAAGGGGCTTGGGCTCGGGCTTTCGATTTCCTACAATATCATCAAGGATTTCGGCGGAAGCCTGACGGTTCGAGAACGTGACGGGGGCGGCGCCCTGTTCCGGATCGATCTCCTGGAAGCGGAAGCATTGCACGAGGCGGCGGAATGAATTCAGGTCTGGTGTTGCTCGTCGATGACGAGGAGGAGCTGCGCTTCTCCACCAGTCAGGCGCTGGAACTGCATGGTCTGCAGGTGAAGGCCTTTGCCTCGGGCGACGAGATCCTCTCGCGGGTCGGCTTCGGCTTCGATGGCGTGGTCGTCAGCGACATCCGGATGCCGGGCATGGACGGAATGACGCTCCTGCACCGGATCCGGGAACTGGATCACGAAATCCCCGTCATTCTCGTGACGGGCCATGGCGAGGTGCAGCTCGCGGTGAAAGCCATGCGCGAGGGAGCCTATGACTTCATCGAGAAGCCGTTTGCCAGTCAGGCATTGGCGGGCGTCGTACGCCATGCGCTGGACCGCCGGTCGCTCGTTCTCGAAAACCGGCGCCTGAGGGCCGTCGCCGGCAAGCGCGACGATATCGAGACGCGGCTTCCGGGGCGAACGCCTGTCATGGTCGACCTGCGCTACCGGGTGAGGGCGATCGGTGCGACGGAGGCCGACGCTTTGATCATCGGCGATACGGGGGCCGGCAAGGAGGTCGTTGCCCGTAGCCTGCATGATATCAGCGCCCGGGCGAAGGCACCCTTTCTCGCTATCAATTGTGCTTCGCTGCCGGAAACCCTGATCGAGAGCGAGCTTTTCGGCCACGAAGCCGGTGCCTTTCCGGGTGCGCTTCGGGCGCGCTACGGCAAGTTCGAACATGGGCGTGGCGGGACCATTCTCCTGGATGAAATCGGCTCGATGCCGTTCGACCTGCAGGCAAAGTTCCTGCGCGTGCTGCAGGAGCGTACCATCACGCGTCTCGGGTCGAACGAAACGGTGCCGCTCGATGTGCGCTTCCTCGCCACGAGCAAGGTCGATCTCGAAAGCGAGGTGGCAGCCGGGCGGTTCCGGGCGGACCTCTTCTACCGGCTGAATGTCGTGACACTCCGCGTGCCGTCGCTTGCGCAGCGGCGTGCCGACATTCCGCTGCTCTTTCTGCATCTCGTGCGTGAAGCCTGTGCACGCTACGGCCGCGATGACATGGAGGTGGAGCCGGAGATCCTTTCCGAGATCGCCGAGCGCGACTGGCCGGGCAATGTTCGCGAGTTGCGGAATGCGGCCGATCGGCTGGTGCTCGGGCTGGAAACCGGGCTCGACAGCGCGGCAGCGCTCGAAACGGCGAATACGCGCCTTGCCGACAAGGTGGCGGCCTATGAAAAGCAGCTGATCGCCAATGCCATTACCGCCCATGGCGGATCCCTGCGGCCGGTTTACGAGCAGCTCGGCATATCCCGCAAGACGCTTTACGAGAAGATGCAGAAGCACGGGCTCGACAAGAGCCTCGCCTTCGACAGCAGGGACTAGGTGCCCAGCCTGCTGCTCCCTCCTAAAGGAATGGGTGGAATTCCACACATCATCTGAGCCGCTTGGGAGGAAAACCACCCATGTTGCACTGCGATGGCTCACAAAAGCTTAGCTCATACGTGACCGGGCGATTGTGACGCGGTCTCGCCTGAAGAAGATCGGGCCATCCAATGCCGGGCGGGAGGAGCCGAACCGGCAGGATCAATTGAACCGGGAGGCTTTCATGACTTTCTTCAAGTCGCTCTTCAGCGCGACTGCCATTGCGGCAACCTTCATCGCAGCATCTGCATCGGCCCAGACCTATCCCGAGCGCTCGATCACCATGGTGGTCCCGTTCGCAGCAGGCGGCCCGACGGATACCGTCGCGCGTCTCGTCGCTGAATCCATGTCCAAGGATCTCGGCCAGCAGGTCCTCGTGGAAAATGTCGGCGGTGCCGGTGGTACGCTGGGTGCCGGCCGCGTCGCAAGCTCGGAGCCGGATGGCTACACCATTCTTCTTCACCACATCGGCATGGCGACCAGCGCGAGCCTTTATCGCAAGCTCGCCTATGATCCGCTGAACGCCTTTGACTATGTCGGGCTCGTCACCGACGTTCCGATGACGATCGTTGCTCGCAAGGATTTCGAGCCGGCCGATCTCAAGGGTCTCGTCGAGTATGTGAAGGCCAACAAGGACACGGTCACGGTGGCCAATGCCGGCATCGGTGCCGCCTCGCATCTCTGCGGCATGCTGTTCATGAGCCAGATCGAGACCCCGCTCGTCACCGTTCCCTACAAGGGCACTGGTCCGGCGATGACCGATCTGCTCGGCGGTCAGGTCGATATCATGTGCGACCAGACCACCAATACGACGAAGCAGATCCAGGGCGGCACGATCAAGGCCTATGCTGTGACCTCCGCCGATCGCCTTCCGGTCCTGCCGGATGTGCCGACGGCTGCCGAAGGTGGCCTGAACGACTTCCAGGTTGGTATCTGGCATGGCGTCTACACGCCAAAGGGCACGCCGGCTGAAGCGATCGAGAAGCTCAACGCCTCGCTCAAGAAGGCACTCAAGGACGAAAACGTCGTTGCTCGCTTCGCCGAACTCGGCACCGCACCGTCCCCGGACAGCGATGTGACGTCTGCGGCCCTCAAGGCCAAGCTGGAAGGCGAAATCGCCCGCTGGAAGCCTGTCATCGAAGCTGCCGGCCAGTACGCCGACTGATCCATCCACATCTGCGTGGGCCCGGTCTTTCGATCGGGTCCGCGACTTGTCGTGCCGGTCGGCCAAGTCCAAGGCCGTCCGCGCCTTTTGTCGGGGGACATCATGAAATCCTTACGCTTCGACACGGCCAACCTGCTTTGCGGTCTGCTGTTCATCGGGCTTGGCCTCTTCTTCGTCATTCAATCCTTGTCGCTGGAACTCGGAACCGCGTTCCGCATGGGCCCGGGCTACTTCCCGCTTGTGCTTGCCGGTGTGCTGACGCTGCTCGGCGTCGTCATCCTTGTGCAGTCCGTGAAGGTCACGGGTGAGGTGATCGGCGCGATCGCCTGGCGCGGCATGCTCTTCATTCTGCCGGCACCGATCGTCTTCGGTCTCCTGGTGCGCGGCGCCGGCTTCGTCCCGGCCCTTTTCGTTGCCGCCTTCATCGCAAGCTTCGCCTCAGAGCGGCTCCGGGTTCCGGCGGCTCTCGCGCTTGCGACTGGCATCACCTTCTTCTCGGTCCTCGTGTTCAGCTATGGCCTCGGCCTGCCGTTTGAACGCTTCGGCCCCTGGTTCCGTTGAGGCGGCGAACATGGATTTCATCAGCAATCTTGCCCTCGGTTTCGCGACCGCTGGTTCCATCGAGAACCTGTTCTTCTGCCTGATCGGTGTCATCCTGGGCACGTTGATCGGCGTGCTTCCCGGCATCGGTGCGACGGCCACGATCGCCATGCTCCTGCCGATCACCTTCCAGCTTGAGCCCGTCTCGTCGCTGATCATGCTCGCCGGCATCTATTACGGCGCGCAGTATGGCGGCTCGACCACGGCCATCCTGATCAATATGCCGGGCGAATCCTCTTCGGCCGTCACTGCGATCGATGGCTACCAGATGGCCCGCAATGGCAGGGCAGGGGCCGCACTCGCGATTGCCGCAATCGGCTCCTTCTTCGCTGGCACCGTCTCGACCTTCCTGGTCGCGATCTTTGCGCCGCCGCTCACCGCCATCGCGCTCGAATTCGGGGCTGCCGAGTACTTCTCCCTGATGATTGTCGGTCTGGTCTCGTCGATCGCGCTCGCCCATGGATCAATCATCAAGGCGCTTGCCATGGTCGCGCTCGGCCTGCTGCTCGGCCTTGTCGGCACGGACATCTATTCCGGCACCCCGCGCTTCACGATGGGGATCACCGAGTATGCGGATGGCCTGAATTTCGTGGCAGTGGCCGTCGGTGTCTTCGGTGTTGCCGAGATCCTGCGCAATCTCGAAAGCGATCGCAACCGGACGGTGCTGATCACCAAGGTCAGCGGCCTGATGCCGACGCGTGACGACTTCAAGCGGATGGTCGGCCCGGTACTGCGCGGCACGGGCATTGGCTCGGCGCTCGGCATCCTGCCGGGAGGTGGGGCGATCCTCGCGTCCTTCGCCTCCTACACGGTCGAAAAGCGCATGTCGAAGAACCCGCAGGAGTTCGGGCATGGTGCCATCGAAGGGGTCGCAGGTCCGGAATCGGCCAACAATGCCGGCGCTCAGACCTCGTTCATCCCGCTGCTCACCCTCGGTATTCCGGCAAACCCGGTCATGGCGCTGATGGTCGGTGCGATGATCATCCAGGGCATCGTGCCCGGTCCGAACGTCGCCAGTGAACAGCCGGCCCTGTTCTGGGGCATCATCGCCTCGATGTGGATCGGCAACCTGATGCTGCTGGTCTTGAACCTGCCGCTGATCGGGCTCTGGGTAAAGCTTCTGACGATCCCGTACTACGTGCTCTTCCCGATCATCATGGCCTTCTGCTCGATCGGGGTCTACAGCGTCAACGGCAACATCTACGACCTCTATGCCGTCGCCTTCTTCGGGCTCATCGGCTACGTGCTGGTCAAGCTGCGCTGCGAGCCGGCACCCTTGCTGCTCGGCTTCGTTCTGGGGCCGCTGCTGGAGGAGAACCTGCGGCGGGCGATGATCCTGTCGCGCGGCGATCCGTCGACCTTCGTCACCCGGCCGATCAGCCTCACCCTGCTGCTCCTCGCACTGGCGGTTTTGATCGTGGTCTTCCTTCCGAGCGTCAAGAAGAAGCGCGAGGAGGTCTTCCAGGAAGAGGACTGAGGTCTTTCATTCTGGGGCACTTTAAAGGCCGGCGGAGACGCCGGCCTTTTTTCATCAGGGCGCACCGGGTGCCAGGAGCGATGTCCAGTTGCGGATGAATTCCTCGCGCGTCGCCCTGTCCTGGGCGGCGAGAAGCGCTGGGCCGACGCGGATTGGGCGGCCGATGCCGGATTCGATCAGCGAGATCGGCCCGTCGACGCCGGGTGGCAAAGGTGCGTTTTCGGCGAAGTAGAAGGCCTTTTCCCGCGCGACCTTCTGGCCGCGTTCCGACACGAGATAATCCACGAAGCGGGCGGCGAGGTCGGGCTGTGGCGAATGGGTTGGGATCATCGCGCCCCGGGTCAGGATCAGCGTGTAATCGCGCGGTACGACCACCCGCATGTCATTGTTGCGCAGATAGCGTGCATAGGCATAGGAGCCGAGGATGTTGTAGGCGATCTTCAACCTGCCGGTCTCGATCAGGTCGAGTACTTCCTTGTTGCAACAACTGGTCACGACCTGGGCACGGCTGAAGCTTTCCAGCAGACGGCCGTAGCTGGTCGGTGCCTGCTGCGCATCGTGGAAGGCGAGGAGATAACCGACGCCTGACAGTTTGACGTTGTAGGTGCCGATCCGGGTCCAATACTCGTCCGGCTTGCGGCGCAGGAGTTCGGCGATCTCGACATGCGAGCGCGGCACGTCTTCCGGCGGCACCTGCGAGGCGTCGTAGACGATGACGGCCGGCTCGAAGGCAAAGCCGAATATCTCGTCGCGCCAGTTCGCCCAGGCCGAGACCCGCTCGGTCTCCTCGGACTGGTGAGCATGGGCGCAACCGTCATTGGCGAGTTTGACCAGATGATCGACGGATGAGGATATCCAGAGATCGCCATGGCTTCGCTGCTGTCTGCAGGACATTTCGGCCTCGCGGAACAGGTCGTTGCTCACATAGTCATTGAATTCCACCGTGACGTCTGGTGCCGTCTGCTGGAAATCCAGGATGAGGGGCGCGATGACATCGGCATCGGTGACGCCATTGATCACCAGTCGGGCGCGTTCCTTGGCAGGTGCCGGAAACACCGAGCGGTCGCCTTCGAGCGCGAAGACCGAGGTCGAGGCGAGGGCCGCGGCCAGCAGGCCCGACATCACTGCGGTGATCCGTGTCTTCAGCGTCATGGTTCGGACCTCGCGTCGAGCAGGGGGAGTTCGAGGAAGACGGTGAAGCCGCTCCGAGTGCCCGGTTCACGAAAGCCGAGCGCTCCGCTCAGCGTGGTCGCGACTTCCGAGGCGATGGCAAAGCCGAGGCCGGAGCTGCCTTCGCCGGATTTCGAGGAGACAAAGCGGCGCGTCACCTGCTGCCAGTCCTGTGCGGGGATGCCGGGACCGTCGTCCTCCACCTCGACCAGCACGAAGTTGCCGCGCCTGATGACGCGAACCGCAAGGCTCGAGACGACGCCGTGGCGGAGCGAATTGTCGATGATGTTGACGATCGCTTCCCTCAGGCTCAGCGCATCGCCGAGCACCATGAGCTCTTCCGGCGGCGCTTCGAATGAGACGATGATGTCAGGATCGATTGTGATCGGCACTGCGGCACGGAAGGCCTTGCGGGCAACATCGATCACGTCGATCGGCGCGAGCTGCACGGAATCAAAACGATGGATGACCATGGCGTGGTTCAGGAGCTGCGTGGTGAAGCGGGCGAGCTCTGAGGCACGGTTCTTGACGCGGTCCAGGTGGCGGCGGTCGTTTTCGGACAGCGCATCTTCGTCGATCAGGCTGACCTGGGCTGAAAGTGCCGTCAGCGGTGTGCGGATCTGATGTGCGCTGTCGGCGATGAAGCGCTGCAGAAGGCGCAGGCGATCGTCGAGGCGGCGCATGAAGTGATTGATCGACTCGACGAATGGCGAGAGTTCCCGGGGAACGTCGACGGCGAGCGGTGTCAGATCCTGGCTGTCACGGCGGCGGAGTGTGTCGCCCAGCGCATCAAGTGGCCGCAGGGAGTAACGGACGGCCAGCACTGTGCCGCCGAGTGCCAGCAGGCTCATGACGCCGACCAGAGCCAGGGCGCGGGTTGTCAGCTCCGTCGTCAGCTCCTGCCGTGCCTCGGTCGTCTGGGCAATCAGTACATTGGCCCAGCCGCCGATGGTGGGATCCGCGATCGCGCGGCTTGCCGCGACCATGCGCACAGGCTGGTTGCGGAAGCTTGTTGTCACAAAACGGGCCTGGGTCCGCGCATCGGCCACGTCATCCGTGAATTCGAGGTCTTCGTAGCCGGTCAGTGTTGCCCCATCGGGGGCGACGACGCGGTAGAAAATCTTGTCGCGCGGCGCCAATCCCAGGAGCTCGAAGGCGCTCGGCGGCAGGTCGACGGCAATGCGGCCCTCTTCAACGACCAGGCTGTCGAGGATCTGGATCGCGGCACCCTGAAGCAGCCGGTCATAGGCTTCGTCGGCGGCCGCTCGGGCATAAAGCCAGGCCGCCGTCATCAGAATCGCGGCACCGCCGGCGAGAACCACGGCAACGCGGATGACCAGTCGGGCGAAAAGTGAGCGTCTAGTCCTCTGCATCAGACACCAGTTGGTAGCCCACGCCACGAACGGTCACGATGCGGGCCTTTGCCCCCTCAAGCTTCTTTCGCAGGCGTCCGACATAGAGCTCGATGGCATTCGGGCCCGCCGGTTCATCGAAGCCGAAGAGCTGGTCGAGAAGCTGGTCCTTGCTGAACACGCGACCCGGTCGGCTGGCGAGGATTTCGAGCAGCGTCATTTCACGACGTTTCAGCGGCACTTCGCGATTGCCGACCTTGACCGAGCGCTGGGAGCGGTCGAGCAACACGTCGCCGCAGACGATCACATTTGTTGCCTCGCCTCCGGCGCGGCGGCGCATCAGGACGCGCGCGCGGGCTTCGAGCTCGCGGAAGTCGAAGGGCTTCACAAGGTAGTCATCGGCGCCGAGATCAAGCGCGCCGACGCGATCGTCGATCTCGGAGCGGGCCGTCAGAACGAGGACCGGTACGGCGCTCCCGTTGTCACGTAGCCTCTTCAGGATCGAAAACCCGTCCATGCCGGGCAGCATCACGTCGAGGATGACGAGGTCGTATTCGGTGAAATCTAGGATTTCGGCCGCAGCACGGCCGTCCGTCTGCCAGTCGACCGTATGGCCGATGGTTTCAAAGCGGCGGGAGATTGCCTCTCCGACGTCAAGCGTGTCTTCCACAAGCAGAATGCGCATGGCCGGACGCTCGCATGTCTGACGTCTGCGATCAAGCTGGCGGAAAGGCTGTATTCAGGGCTTGCGGTTAACTCGACGATAAACCGGGACCACTAAAGTTCGCCGGCAACGGGAAACGGAGACGCGGTCTTGGCAGAAGAACAGAAGGAAAGCTTCATCCGGGCGGGCTACGACCAAAGCTCGTTGCTCTATCTCATGAAGCGCATCTTCTGGCGCCTGATCGCGCCTTTGCCGGACAAACTCTATATCCAGCTAAAGTTCTGGAGCATCAAGGGCGAATGGCCCGATGTCGACAAGCCGAAGACCTTCTCGGAGAAGGTTCAGTATCGCAAGATCCATGATCGCAATCCGCTCTATGGCGAGCTGGTCGACAAGCTGGCGGTGAAGGACTACGTCGCCGAGAAGGTTGGCGCCCAACACACGATCCCCACCTATTGGGCCGGCACCAAACTATCCGAAGTGGACTGGTCGACAATCCCGCTGCCGGCTGTGATCAAGCCCAACCATGCGAGCGGGCTTGGCGAGTTCCTTTACACGGCTGAAGATGTCGAAACCCTCAAGCGCAACGATCCCTGTGCCGAATGGCTCGCGATCGATCATGCCCGCTACAACAGGGAATGGGCCTATTCGCAGGTCGAGCGGAAAGTGGTCATCGAGAAGATGCTCAGCAAGGATGGTGGCATCCCCTGGGACTATCGCTGCTTCGTCTTCAACGGACGGCTGTCGCACATCATCATCGATACGCGAACCGACGATCAGGGCTATTCCGCGACCTATTCGCGTTCATGGGAACGCCTGCCGTTCTACGACCCGGATTACTATCCGCCCTATCCGAACGAGATCCCGCGCCCGGAGCAGCTGGACCTGATGGTGTCGCTGTCGGAAACCTTGGGGCATGATCTGGATTTCGTCCGCGTCGACCTTTTCGATACGGGCGACAATCTCTTTGTCGGTGAACTCACGCTTTATCCGGGCGGCGGCTTCGAAGCCTTCGAGCCGCCGGAATATGATCGCCTTGTCGGAGACAAATGGCAGATCGCCGGATCGCGGACGTAATGTCAGGCCTGATGCAGGCCCGCCGGTGTCTGCATGGCGGCAAGCACATCTGCCGGGGGTGCCTGTAGCGCTTCGATCAGCGATGTCATGATCGCAGTTCTCAGTGCATAAGTGTTGGCTGTGGTCTTCTTGTGGTCCAATCTCTGAGCGGCGACGACCAGATTGGCACCCTGCTGCATTACAATCTCATGAGCCCTGACCATCGCCCAGGTCTCGATATCGATCTGTTCCCGCATGTCCGCATCCCCAGCTAAGTCATTTAGCCCGTGAGGCTTTCTCGAATCAGCCTCATATTTCAAGGATATTCGATTATCTCGATTGGTTAAATCAGCAATCCAAAAAAGGTCATGAATTGCGAAACAAGGCGGTTGCTTCCTCGGAAACTGGTTGCGTAGCAGCTTTCAAGCTTCCTTAAGACGGTTGTGTTTTTGTTGTGATGCATAATTTAGGAGCCGCGATGACCTGCCAGGGTTGCAAAAATGGGACCGCCTTCGAGTCGAGGTTTTCGATGGCATTTCAGCCCATCATTGATACCCGGCGTCGCGAGGTTTTCGCTCATGAGGCGCTCGTCCGTGGCCTTGATGGCAGCGGTGCCGTGTCGGTGCTCTCACTTGTTGATCCCGACAATCGCTACGCATTCGACCAGCAATGTCGGGTGCGCGCCATCGAATTGGCGGCAAGCCTCTTTCCTCGCAACGCGATGCCGCATCTGTCGATCAATTTCATGCCGAATGCCGTCTACGAGCCGCGCGCCTGCATTCGCCAGACGCTCGAGACCGCACGGCGAACCGACTTCCCGCTCGACCGCATCATTTTCGAGTTTACCGAAGTCGAGAAGCTCGACACCGCGCATCTCCTCAACATTCTCAGAAGCTACCGCGAGATCGGCTTCAAGACGGCGATCGACGATTTCGGTGCCGGTTATTCAGGCCTCAACCTTCTCACGCGCTTCCAGCCTGACCTCGTGAAGCTCGACATGGATCTCATCCGGGGCATCGATACCGATACGGTGAAGCAGATCGTCGTCAGCCGTACGCTCGACATGCTGCGCGATCTCGGCGTGACCGCGGTTTGCGAAGGTGTGGAGACGGCAGGCGAGCTTCAGCTGCTGACGGAACTCGGCGTGGATCTGATCCAGGGCTACTATATCGCCCGGCCGACCTTTGAGGGGCTCAGCCCCATTCCGACTGCGCTTGCCGCCTGAAAGCTTTCAATTCCCGTATAAAAGAAAGGGCCGCTCTCATGAGCGGCCCTTCCTCGTTTGCAGGCCTTCCTCTGGCAGCATTACGATCTGGCGCCAAACTTTCCGGAGATGACGAAATTTCTCGAATTCTGGCGGACCAATCTCGACGGCGATCTGCATTCGGTGCGCTTCAGTCACCAGCGGCTGATCGGCCCGAATGAGTGGCGCAAGCTGGATGGAGAATTCGACGTTCACTGACGCTGCAGCATGCACCGGCCGAGGTGGAACAAGGGTGGCAGGAGGGCGTTAGCTGGCGTCGGATATCGCCAGCCGCAAGGATGCCAGCATGCCCTTTCCCGTATCAACCTACCGCCTTCAATTTCGCGGTGACATGGATTTCAACCGTGCCATCGACCTCGTGCCTTATCTGAAGCGGTTCGGCATCACGCATCTCTACGCGTCGCCCGTTTTTGCCGCCACAGCAGGATCGACCCATGGTTATGACGTCACCGATGCGAACCTGATCGATCCGGTGCTTGGCGGTCGCGCGGGGCTTGAGCAGCTTGCAGCCGCGCTGAAGGCGCAAGGACTTGGTCTCATCCTCGATATCGTGCCGAACCACATGGCGGCGAGCCTTGAGAATTCCTGGTGGCGCAGCGTCATCGAGTGGGGAGAAGCCAGCCGCTACGGACATTATTTCGACATCGACTGGAGCCAGCGTCTCACCCTGCCGTTTCTCGGAAAACCCTTCGAGCAAGCGGTGGTGGACGGCGAGATCTCGCTGACGCTCGACCGTAATGAGGGTGCGCTCGCCTTCAAGTACTTCGACAGCCTCTATCCGCTGAACCCCTCCACCTATCCGGCGGTGCTCAACAGTTGCAGTGACCCGATGGCCGTTCCGCTTGGCGATCTCGGACGGCAAGCCAAGCCCAGCGATGAGCAGGCCTTTCACAATGCGGTGCTGACGCTTTGCGGTGAGCACGGCTGTGAACGGCTGCTGCAGGAATTGAACGCCAAAGCACAGGCGGGAGAATTCCTGCTCTTTCTGCATGATCTTCAACCATGGCGCCTGATGCATTGGAGCGAAGCGGCGAGAGGCTTGAGCTATCGGCGGTTCTTCGAAATCGCCGGCCTTGTGGGCCTGCGCGTGGAGGCAGAGGATGTCTTCGAGGCGGCGCACCGCACAGTGCTGGAACTGGTGCGTCACGGCCACGTAGATGGGCTGCGTATCGACCACGTGGACGGGCTTGCAGATCCGACGGCCTATCTGGAGCAGTTGCGGGCCGCCGTCGGACCGGAGATCCCGATCTACGTCGAGAAAATCCTTGGCGCCGGCGAAGAGTTGCCAGAGGCCTGGCCCGTGCAGGGCTCGACCGGCTACGAATTCATCGCAGCCCAGGTGCCTGTCCTTCTCGATTCCGCAGGCTTCCTTGCCATGCGAGATGCCTATGTCAACGTCGCCGGGCCCCAGGCTCCCGTCGCGGACAAGATGCGGGACGCGAAGCTGCAGATGATCCGGGTGAATTTTGCCGGTGAGGTGAAGGCGCTCGTTGAACTGGGTTCGCGCCTGCTCGGGCAAACGGCGGACCTGGTTCGAAGGGCGCTGGAGGAGTTGCTGCTCGCCTTCCCGCGCTACCGGACCTATGGCAGCGATCAGGGCATGCCGGCTTCAGACCGCGCCCTGCTCGATGATGTGCTGTCGTCTGTCACCGACCGGCTCGGGGGCGATGCCCAGGCGGTGGCAGAGGATCTGGCCACCCTGCTCAAGGCTGACGGGGTTGCGGCGGAGAACCGCGCATCGGCAGCGATCTTCCGTCGCCGTTTTCAGCAGTTGACCGGTCCGCTGATGGCCAAGTCGCTCGAAGACACCCTGTTCTTTCGCCATGTGGAATTCCTGGCTCTCAACGAGGTGGGCGGCGAACTCGAGCCGGAAGACGGCGGCTTGCAGCACTTCCACGCCGAAATGCAGCGGCGGACGGAGCATCAACCGCTTGGGCTTTCGGCCTCTTCCACCCATGACACCAAGCGCGGCGAGGATGCCCGCGCGCGCCTGTTTGCGCTCGCCGAAGATGCGCCGCGGTTTGCTCGCCTGATCGAAGGGTGGCGCAAGGCGCATGAGAGTGCCGTCATCGACATCAACGGACAGATGGCGCCGGAGCCGGAAGTGCACTGGATGATCTTCCAGGCCCTGATCGGTCACTGGCCGGTCGATCTCAGTGCCGGAGACGGGGAGGGCCTGTCGGATTTTTCTGAGCGCGTTACGGCCTTCGTTGAAAAATCCCTGCGGGAGGCGAAGCTTCGGACCGACTGGAACAAGGTGAATGCCGAGTATGAGGCCGCTGCCGCAGATTATGTGCGCGCACTGCTGGGCGATCACGACTTCGTCGCCGAGTTGGTGCGGGAGATCCAGCCTTTGATCCGGGCAGGACTGATCAACGGACTGACGCAGACCGTAATCAAACTCACGGCGCCCGGTGTTCCGGATATCTACCAGGGCAGCGAGGCGATCGATCTGAGCTTTGTCGATCCTGACAATCGACGTCTGCCGATGTTCGATACGCTCTGTGAGTTCGATCCAGACGCACCGCTTGCCTTTGCGGATGAGCGTGCACTGAAGGAGGGATGGCTGAAGCAGGCCGTGATCGGTCGCGGTCTTGCGCTGCGCAACCGCCATCCGGCGCTTTTCCTTGAAGGACGATATGTGCCGCTGACGGTCACTGGGCCGCGCCAGACCCACGCGGTGGCGTTCGCCCGGAAGAGCGATGGCCTCTGCGCCGTGACGGTTGCCTGCCGTCTGCCGGTCGCGATGCTCGGGGAAGGCGAAGGAATGCCCTCTGCCGCGTTCTGGGGCGATACGGTCGTCGAATTGCCGGCGGAGATCGCCGGGCGGACTTTCACCGATGTGCTGACGGGGCGCAGATTTGCGGGTGGCAGGCCGCTTGCTGTGCGCGACCTCATGGATGGTCAGACGGTGGTCATGCTGATGTCAGAGGTGGAGTGAGACCGTGCGGATGCGCCTTAGGGCGCATCGGATCCTCCGCCGCCGCCCTCAGGCGGCGGATCGGGCTCGGGGCAGGAAGCTCACGAGTTTCTGCGGGTTTGAACACTGGGTCATGCCAGCTTCATGGGCAGCAGCGATAAAGGCGCTCCGCGCAAGTTCTGTGGCCCGCGAACCTCGCAAGGCGTTCTGGCACAGGCGCAGAGCCCGCTGATAGGCCTCGCCGCGCCGGGTCGGCCATTCCGCGTCAAGAAAATCGAGCGCGTCATAGGCATTCAGGAAACGCCGCGTCAGGCCACAGGGCAGTTCGAGCTCGACGGGGATGTTCCAGGTAAAATCGGCTTCAGTCATGCCTTCCTCCATTTCGCACCGATGAACTCGCAAGCGGCTCACCGGTTCCCGGAAGGCGATCAAATAAAAATGTTAGGATATTGATTTTTCAGGTGTGGTTCCGGTTATCAGTCTCGCGGCGCTCCAGCCAGACTGTCGTGTCATTGCCGGCGATCCGGCTCGCTGCGACGACGTCGGCCCCGCTGAGCAGGGCGTTGATCAAGGCGCCGCTGAAGCTGTCGCCAGCGCCGATGGTGTCGGGAACAGAGACGGTGCGGTCGAGGGTCACGGTGTGCTCGATCCGCCCGTCGAAGATCGAGATGGCGGCCGGGCCATCGGTCATCACGAGGTGGGTGAGGCGATCTGACCCGAGCCGTTGTGCCCGGCGCCACGCATCGGCCATTGAGACACCGGGCAAGTCCGCTTTGGAGCCAACCATGATGTCGGCGGCGCGGGGCTCGCCTTCGCGCAGTGGAAATTGCGAGACGACGAGGGCTGCGCGTTCGAGCGAGGCGAGGATCGTTTGCGGCAGCTTCGGTGCGTTCACGTAGAAAGCGTCGGCATGGACAGGCTCGTCGAGCAGAAAGGTGCGCGACAGGCGCCGTTCACTCGACAGGATCGTGCGCTCGCCCGTGGGGTCGAGCAGGATGTCGGCAAAATCGGTCTCGCCCTCGCGGCGGGCAATCAGGCTCGTGTCGAAGCCCAAAGCGTCAAGGTCGGCGAGCGCCGCCTTGCCATGGGCGTCGCTCATCAGGTTCGAAAGCAGGGTCACCTCGTGGCTGAGGTCGAGCAGGCGCCTGGCGGTAAAGTACCCGCCGCCGCCGAGGCGGGTCTCCCGCGACGACCAGGCTATGCGTCCTCCGGCGCGTAGCGGCTCCGTCAGCCGCCAGATGCGGTCGTGATTGATGTGGCCGATGACGACGACGCGCTTGTTGACGGATTTGGTCATTCGGCTTTTTCCTTTGGTGCCGGTCGGCTCGTCTCGCGCAGGATCAGTTCGATCGGCCAGAGCTCCCTGATGTCCGACGGCTCGCGACCTGCCAGCATTTCCAGCGCCAGGTCGGCAATGCGGGTGCCGGCGGCGCGGATCGAGG